>ENA-ORND01001149-ORND01001149.1-human-gut-metagenome-genome-assembly--contig:-NODE-1149-length-19169-cov-3.475672_pt1 | contig 19169 bp, 17 predicted proteins | sample MGYA00242111_ERZ509014 | MGnify/ENA primary metagenome ERZ509014 (study PRJEB26280, sample SAMEA2338694) | human gut metagenome | biome: human gut; feature: human-associated habitat; material: faeces... | reverse complement strand
TTTACTCCTTTTCTGTATCGGATATTTGTTTTGCTGATTCCGCCCTTGTTGCGGGACAATCACTTTCTTTTCCTTTGCCGAAGCCGTAATACAGCTGTACCATTTATCTACCTGCCTTTATGCTTTAGGCTTTTATTATACAGAAAATCCATAAGAAAATCAATATTCACGGTTACTCCACGGTGACGGATTTTGCGAGATTTCGCGGCTTATCAACATCACAGCCGCGAAGCACAGCCATATAATAAGCGAATATCTGAAGAGGTATTACATTGAGCGACGGTAAGAAATTACCGTATGTTGACGGTACGCGTATAACCTCGTCGGCAAATTCCGAAACGGAGGCATGCTTATCTGTGACAAGTGCGATTACCGACGCGCCGCGCGCCTTAACCTCTTTAATATTACCGAGAGTTTTTTCAAAAAGTTTATCCTGCGTCGCAACGGCAAACACGGGAGTCCCCTCTTCGATAAGAGATATGGTGCCGTGCTTAAGCTCACCGGCAGCATAGGCCTCCGAATGAATATACGATATTTCCTTGAGCTTTAACGAGCCTTCAAGAGAAATGGCGTAGTCAAGCCCCCTGCCGATAAAAAATACATCATCGGAGCTGACGTATTTATGGGCGAGCGTTTTAAGCTCGTCGGTAAGATTTAAAAGGTCTTCAATCTGCGACGGAAGACACATAAGCTCTTTTGTGAGCTCTTTTTCTCTTTCCTCGGGAAGAAGCCCTACTGCCTTTGAAAAACGAAGTGCAAGCAGATATACTACGGCAAGCTGTGCCGAAAAAGCCTTTGTTGTTGCAACGGCGATTTCGGGTCCCGCCATGGTATATATAACGTCGTCGCTCTCTCGTGCTATTGTGCTTGCGACCACATTTACTATCGAAATCACCTTTGCACCCTTGCTTTTAGCCTCACGCAGAGCCGCTAAGGTATCGGCGGTTTCACCGGATTGGCTTATAACTATGCAGATATCGCCCTTTTTGATTATCGGGTCGCGATAGCGAAATTCGCTTGCAAGGTCTGTTTCACAGGGAATACGCGCCATATCCTCGAATATATATTTTGCCGTCATACCTACATGCCATGCGCTGCCGCACGCCACTATATGAATCTTGCCGATATTCTTGATTTCTTCATCGGTAAGGGTGAGCTCGGGAATTGACACCCTGCCGTCCTTAATCCTCGGCGAAAGCGTATCGTGTATAGCCTTGGGCTGCTCGGCAATTTCCTTTTGCATAAAGTGCTCGTAGCCGCACTTTTCCGCAGCCTCAACGTCCCATGTTACGTGGTAAACGTCCTTTTTGACAACATTTTTGTCTGTATCGTAAAGCGTCACATTGTCTTTTGTGAGAACCGCAATCTGATTGTCTTCAAGCAAATAGCAGTCTCTTGTATATTTTAAAACCGCGGGGATATCCGACGCGAGGAAATTCTCACCGTCGCCGAGCCCCACTATAAGCGGACTGTCTTTTCGTGCCGCTATAATTGTACCGGGCTTATCGTCCGCCAAAATCGCAACGGCATAAGAGCCGCGCACGGTCTTCATAACATTTACCATGGCGTCAAGCAAATCGCCCTTATAGTAATAATCAAACAAATGCGCGAGAACCTCGGTATCCGTTTCGGAAACGAATACATAGCCGCCCTTTTGGAGCATAGTTTTAAGCTCAATATAATTCTCGATTATACCGTTGTGCACAAGCGTTATTCTGCCGTTTCCGCCCTTATGCGGATGTGCATTGACATCTGTCGGCGCACCGTGGGTGGCCCATCTTGTATGACCTATTCCGACCGTGCCGGAAAGACCGCCGACCTCTTCGAGCTTTTCCTCAAGATTTTTTATACGGCCCTTTGTCTTAACAACGTCTGTTTTGCCGTTTTCTGACACGGCAATGCCTGCCGAGTCATAACCTCTGTACTCAAGTTTTTTCAAACCGTCAATCAATATCGGAGAGGCACTATTCTCCCCTACATAACCAACAATTCCACACATATTAAATTTTTCCTTTTCAAAAAATAAAATTTGTGCCTTGCTTTTCCTTTGTACACGGTGCGTTGCCGCTCCGCCTTTGTGAAAAGCCTTTGATCCCCGCACTTATGGGACAAGAAGCATCCGCCGAAAACTTCGATAACTTCTTCCTCGTCACCTGTAAATTCGGCAAAGCCGATAGTGCGACATACAGGTCCGGCGCTAAAACTCTCTTGCGGAAAGTCCTTTAAAAAACAAAAAATCTCCTTTCGCTTTTTTGAGGGCGGCTCGCACAGCCGACGGCTCATTTGTTAAAGTATAATATGCCACGCGGAAAATGTCAACGGAAAATAATACTTTTATACCTTTTTTAAAACTTACGCAGCGAATATTATTATGTTTAAAACTACGGTTTTTACACATAATTTTAATAAAAGCTCGGAGGTAATCTATGGATATAAAAAGGTGCACCATTGACTCGCAGGATATTTTACGGCACGAAAACGCAAGAGCGTTTTTTGTTTGCCTTTTGAGCTTTGTGCTGTCGCTTTTGATCCTCGGCGCCGCTCTTTTCGGCGTGTATTCGCTCTATACCGTGAGCGGACTCGACAAGGAAAAATACAGCGTTCCCATTCTCTCTTTACTATATGCCCTTTTTTCGTCGGAGGTTACCGTTTCTCTGTTTGCGCTGTCCGCCGTTTCCTACAACCGCAAAAGATGGTTTTACCGCAACGCCTCGGAAAAAGCACCTGTATCATATCTTTTTGCCGGTGAAAAATTTTCGGTAAGACTGAAGGTCTTTTATTTTTTCTTTTTCAAAAAGCTGATGACTGCGCTGTGTCTTGTCGCAGCCGAAATACCGTTTTTGCTTTGCAGTCTTGTTTTTTACCGCGAGCTCTCCGAAAAAGGATTATACAAAACCGTATTTGCGGGAGCAGTCGCCCTCTGCTCTGTGCTGTTTTTACTCGGACTGTACTTCGGCGCGGTTCTTTCGAAAACATTTTGGCTGTGCGAAAAGGTATACTTTAAAAACAAAAAATGCTCCGTAGCGCTTGCCGTAAACAAAAGCAAAAGCCTGACCGAGGGGAACCGGTTCAGGCTTGTAAATTATAATATAAGCTTTGCTTGGCGAATACTTTTCTGCATATTCTTAATTCCGCTGTTTTACACAGCGCCGTACATTTCACAGTCAAACGGATTGCTGTGCCGCGAATTTATCGGAAAGTACAGGCAAGGTGCCACCTTCCCGGTGGTTTTTATGAAACTGCAAAAAACGTAGCCTCGAAATAAAACCTTCATTCGTTCTTCTTTGCCTTTTTACTGCCGAATGTGTCGGCAAGATAAATCATAAGAAGTATCAGCACGGCTATCGCGGTGGATTTAAGCCGTGTAAAGCCGTATTTTGCCTCAAGGCAGCCGGTCGCAAAGACGAGCCCAACAAGAGCTAAAATATATACTATCAAAAGAACGGTTTTCAGAGCCGGTTTTTTTTCGGAATTAAGCGACATAAAATATACGGCGGCCGGGACCGCCAAGGCCGTTCCGAAATACACAACAGCAAACACAGTCATAAATATCAGCCTTTCGGATTATTCATAGTTCCAGCCGTGGGAAGCGAGCTCATCCAAGACCTCTTTATCCACATCATCGGCGGTACCTTTTGACACTATCTTGCAGGAATACACATTGACCTGAGGCGGATATGACTCCATAATCTCATTCGCGCGCTTTATTTTTATGAGATCGCCCGTGCGGACATCGGAAAACAAATCTTCGTCGTCCGAGGAATTTATCATAACCGTAGGAGAGCCGTTTAAAACTATAAGACAACTGCTTCCCGAAACCACGGCGCGCCCCGTGGAAGTAGGTTTAAAATTTCCGCACCCGTAAAGCAAGGTAAAAACAAGCAAAAGGCTTAAAACCGTACATAAGGTCTTTTTCATGTATTATCTTCCTTCCGTGTTCGGTGAATTATGCACAGCGTCGTGTCTTCACCGCCGCACATCTATTATAATTTTACTTCTTTTCTCCGCTAAATACAATTCGCCGAAAGTATAATAAAACACCTTCAAATTTGTCGGAAATAACAATTTCGAATACCGATAAACCGAAATCGGTGATTTTGAGCCGTCATATGAAACTGACCGCAGAGCCGATATAAAATAAAAATCGACAAATCTCTTACGAGACTTGTCGATTTTTGTCTGTGGGGTACAGAAAAGATGTTTTTATGTTTTTTGTGGATAGAGTTGAACTCTCGGAATTTTTAATGAAATCGTTCGCGTTGCTCACGATGAAATCAAAACCTACGGTTTTGATGAAATTTTCGGCTACGCAGAAAATGAAATTAAATCCACCCATCGCCGCAGCGATTTCATACGCTGAAAGCGTATTTCATATTGCGAAGCAATGTTTCACCCACCCGCAAGGGTGGATTTAGTTGAAAAGGACAGATTTCTAACGAAATCTGTCCTTTTCTGGCGCGCCGGGAGGGATTCGAACCCGCGACCTTTTGGTTCGTAGCCAAACACTCTATCCAGCTGAGCTACCGGCGCATATGCAATTTTTACTGCTCAAGTATATTAACACTATTAGAGCAAAAAGTCAACATTTTTTTACGCTCGGCAAGAATAAATCGTTTTTTATTATATTCCGAAGCAGCCGAAATATCGCCATATAAATAAAATATTACGGCTAAATAATTATAATATATCTGTTTACCGAAACAAATAAAAAATGCATTTTTAAGAGCGAGATAAGCCGAAAACAGAGTAAAATCGACGGTATAATTTGTATAAAGCAATCAAAATGCATAATCGGCAAAAATTTTCTCCACTTTTTTCTGTTTTGTGGTATACTTAAAAAGGTATTACGGCAAGGATTTAAGACAAGCCTTAATGCACGCGGCAGGAAAAGCTTAACACAGCTGCCGAAATCTACACAAATCAAATCCGGGAAGGCGGATATATATGGATAAAAAATATGATGTTCTGATAATCGGATGCGGAGTTGCCGGCCTTTACACTTCACTCTCGCTGCCCGAAAATCTGTCTGTTCTTGTGCTTTCAAAGCAAGACGAAACCGTTTCCAACAGTTCTTTGGCTCAGGGCGGCGTAGCTGCCGTTTTAAGCCTTGAAAACGACAGCTATGAGCTTCATTACAACGACACCATGATTGCCGGCGGTCAGGCCAACACACCGGACGCCGTAAACACACTTGTTCACGAAGGCCCCGACCAGGTACGTCAGCTGATAAAATACGGCGTTAATTTTGACCGCAATTCCGACGGTACTCTTCAAAAAACGCTTGAGGGCGGCCACAGCCGTCGCAGAATAGTTCACTACAAAGACACCACGGGTGCGGAAATTGTGCGTGCGCTCCTTGTAGAAGCCAAAAAGCGAAGCAACATAACGCTTGTCGAAAACGCCGACGTTTTTAAACTCACAAAGGTTAAAAACGGCTTTTGCGCGGATATGCTCTTAAACGGCAAGACCGCCGCCACGGTATTTTCGGATTTCTGCGTAATAGCGACAGGCGGTATAGGCAGAGTTTACAAATACACCACCAATCCCGCCGTTGCCACCGGTGACGGAATCCGCCTCGCATACGATATGGGTGCTACGATAAAGGAGCTAAGCTACGTTCAGTTTCATCCCACCGCTTTTAACGGAAACGACAGGGAGCAATTCCTGATAAGCGAGTCGGTACGAGGAGAGGGTGCATACCTGCTCAACTGTAACAAAGAACGCTTTATGGACAGATATGACAAACGCCTTGAGCTTGCCCCGCGCGATGTTGTATCGCGCTCTATAATTCTTGAAAGCCGCAGAACGGGCAGCGACAACTTCTACCTTGATATAAGATACAAGGGGCACGATTACCTTGTAAACCGCTTTCCCGGAATATATGAGGGATGCTTAAAACACGGCGTTGATATGACCAAGGATTTAATTCCCGTATTCCCGTGCCAGCACTACCTCATGGGCGGAATCGACGTTGACCTTGACGCGCGTACTTCTATTTCGAGAATGTATGCCGTAGGTGAATGCTCGCACACGGGAGTTCACGGCAAAAACCGCCTCGCAAGCAACTCGCTTTTGGAGGCACTTGTATTCGGAAAGCGCGCGGCAGACGATATAGCGTCTCTTTCTAAAAAGGACCCTGACCACGTGACCGTTACGGAGCACAAAACGGATATTTCGGGTGCTCCGCTGCCAAAGGGGATGCGTACGGAAATTCGCTCGATTATGCAACGTTCTTACTTTGTAATTCCGGATATGGACGCGGTAAGAGTAGGCTTGAAGCGCGTAGACGCTATACTTATGAGACTTAAAAACGGCAAATTTGCAATTACACCCGACTATTGTGAGGCTTTAAGTCTTGCCACGGTAGCCCATATAATCTTAAAAGAGGTGGACGAAGGATGATTTTACCGCAGTTTTACACGGACGACATTATTAAGCGCGCCATACTTGAGGATATTAACTATGTCGATGTGGCGTCGGATTACCTGATATCCGATGAGCAGCGCAATGAGGCGTATTTCGTCTCAAAGGCAGATGGCGTTCTCTGCGGCATAGATGTCGCAATGAGAGTTTTTGAACTTTTGGACGATTCTTTTACCGCCAAGGTATATATGCACGACGGCGACAAGGTGAAAAAGGGCGACCTTATAGCCGAATTCAGCGGAAAAACCACGCTTCTTTTAAAGGGCGAGAGAACTGCTTTGAACTTGTTGCAGCATATGTCGGGAATAGCCACGGCGACCGCAAAGGCAGTAAAACTCTGTGAGGGAACAAAGGCTTCGATAGCCGACACAAGAAAGACCCTTCCGTCTCTGCGCGCCCTTCAAAAATACGCGGTAACCTGCGGCGGAGGCAAAAACCACCGTTTTAATCTTTCCGACTGCGCTATGCTCAAGGATAATCACATAGACGCCGGAGGCGGCATAACGGGAGCCGTAAAAAAGCTTCGCGGAAAGATAGGTCATACGGTGAAAATTGAGGTTGAAACACGCAACCTTGATGAAGTAAAAGAGGCAGTCGAGGCAGAAGCCGACATAATAATGCTCGATAATATGGACTGTGACACCATGAAAAAAGCCGTTGAGATAATCGGCGGCAAGGCTCTTACGGAGGCTTCGGGCGGAATTACCGATGAAACCATACCCGGCGTTGCGGCGTGCGGCGTAGACATAATATCAATCGGAGCACTGACTCACTCCGTTCAGGCATTTGACATTTCCATGAAAATGAAAAAATAAAAAGCCACCCCCGAGATATGCCTTAGCTTATCTTGGGGGTATGTTATTTTGAAGCAATAATGCCTTATAGATACTAAGCCGGCGGCGCCGAAAGCAAAAAGTTTCGGTGCCGCTTTTTTTGTTCGGCTACAGAAAAAAACGTATTGTTACACTAAGGCTGCCGCTTATTCAATTCTGCCTTTAGAGCTAATGTCCGCAAGGCGGTCAAAGCACAGCTCGGAAAGACGTGCCGCACCGCACAATTCATACAAGGCGGAAGCAAACAAGAGCGAATTACACGGTGGCAGAACCTTTGTTATGTCATCGGGCAGAGTAACTCCGCTACCCGACAAACAGACGGTACTTCCCGAATACTCATTCCTATATAAAAGGCACCCCCCGTCCGGATTGCTTTTATCTGTTCGCGGAGCTATTACAAATGTGCAGCCGCCTGCCTCATTCACGTTTTCCGTGACGGTCATCGCAAGACCCCAATCGTCATACAGCCGTCGGCGCACGGGAGAAAATTCTTCGGGATTGCCCGTTATTACCTTAATATTTGAAGCAAGAGGAACAAGTAAAGACAGCTTATCCTTTTGAAAGCCGTTAAAATCCATAACAGCCACGCTCGTTTTTTCCGGCGGAAGAGAGCATTTCTTTATATAATCAACCGCGGAATTAAAAAGCATAACGGACGGCAGTATACGAGGCTCGAAATTCTTAACCTTTTCGTCCTCCGTTATGGTTCCTCCGCACACTATAACTCTGCCCGCGCACCGCCCGAGCAGGCTGTATATTTCACCCGTATCGACCTCTTCGTTTTCATCACACACAAGCGTCAGCGTAAAAAACGGAGCACTGCCTAAAACGCTTATCCGCTCGATAACGGGTTCGGGCGGAAAAAGCCTGTAACGAAGCCTCTTAAAAAATCCGCCGCCGATTCTTTCTATTTTAATTACTCCGAACATAAAAGCACCCCCGCATAATATTATGCGGGGGTTTTGATTTTAATGTTTGTTGTTTATTGCTCGTCCGCGCCTGCCGAAGAGGTTAAGAGAGAATTTGCCTTTTGATACTGTTCATCCTCTGAATGAGATAAAAGTGCCAAACGGTTCTTTTTCTGTGAGGACAGCTCCACAAGATAATCCGGAGTTAAGCCCACACCGTTATACACATCGCTTGTATACGGCTTTATCTCTGCCACGGTGAGCTTTACCGCACCTCCGTCGCTCAGCTGATAAACCCTTTGCATGGTTCCGTTGCCCTTTGTCGCCGTACCTACAAGCTTTGCTTTGCCGAAATCGCGCATATCGCAGGCGAAAAGCTCTGCAGGCCCTGAGGTATCTTTATCGACAAGTATCACCGTGGACACATTTATGCTGTCGGCGTCCGATGTAAAGGTCTCTATGGCTTCACCGTTTTTATCAACGGCGGTAGCGAGTGCCTTTGTTCCGTCGCTTGCCACAGGAACAAGCACATCAAGCGCGTCTGTCGCATACTCTACGGTTCCGTTCGAGACCGCCCGCAAATCTATTATAATGCCGCTCACGCCTTGCTTTATAAGCGTATTTACGGCATTTTTGAGCTGCGATGCGGTGGTCGAATAAAAATCGGTTATTTTAACATAACCCACCTCGCCTACCGTCTCATAATAAACAGTCTGCGCGGTGTAGCCCTTTACCATATTTGCGGCAACGAGATTACCGTCATGAATAAACGCAACATTTACGGACGAGAGCTTTTCGCCCTCAAGCTTTTTTACAAGCTCTTTATAGTTATAAACCGTGACTTCCTCTTCATCTATGGTAACTATACGGTCGCCTTTAGTCATATTGTTAAGTGCCGCCGGAGAACCGTCGGAGACCTCTGCCGCATAAAGGCACATATCGTCCTCATTAAACGCCGGAATTATGCCGACGCCCATTTTCTGACCGTTCATCTCGTTTTTATATACGTCATACTCGGACGCGGTCATATAATAGCTGTAACTGTCGCCTACGCCGTTTGCAAAGCCCTCTGCCATATCCGCGTTTAAAAGCGTTTCGTTAATCTCGCCGTAGTAATTAGTGCGGATAACGTCGTCTATCTCCGCTAAAAGCGAATAAGTCTGTGAACGCTTCGGGAGATCTTTGATTATTGAATTGTACATTTTCATTGACACAGCCATGGTACCTGCCACAGAGCCTGCCATAGCCACGAATATCAATGCGAGCGCAAGGCCCAAGGATATTTTCCTATTCAAATGAACGCCTCTCTTTCGGGGGTTTTATCAAAGACCTATATACGGCTCGGGATTTACTCGATTTTTATTTACATAGACCTCAAAATGAAGGTGCGGACCCGAGGAGTTGCCGGTGGAGCCGACCTTGCCTATATACTGACCCTGCGATACGGTTTGACCCGCGCTGACGCCTATGCTGCTGAGGTGCGCATATCTTGTCCACACGCCGTTGCCGTGGTCTATAAGCACGTTGTTGCCCCAGCTTGAGTGATACGAGGCGGAAATTACCGTACCGCCTGCCGCGGCGTAAACGGGCTGACCGTTTATATTTGCTCCGGCTATGTCAACGCCCTTGTGACCGTTGTGGCCGTAGTGCTGTGAAACGTAATAATTGCACGTGAGCGGAAAGCTCATGCCGCTTGAGAGCACACCGTTACCCGAAGAACCCGTCGTATTGCTGATTGACTGCGCTTCGAGTTTATCCATCTTGGCCTGATAAGCGTCATTCTGCGAATCAAGGCTTGAAATCATTGATTTGAGCGACTTCACCTGAGCTTCAAGACGTGACTGCTTTGCGTCAAGGGTATTGTAAACGCTCTTGACCTCTGCGCGAGCAGACTCTATGGCGGCCTTTTCGTTAACTATTTCAGACTGCTTTTCCTGCTGTGACTGCTGATCGGAGGAGAGCTGTTCTTTTGTTTTGTTAAGCTCATTAATTTCTTCCTGCAAGCCCTTTACAAGCTCATTATCATGCTCCGAAACACGTTTGAGCAGCTCAAGTCTTGTCAAAAAGCTCGCATAGTCGCCGGAGCCGAGAAGGACCTCAAGCGCCGAGCTTTCGCCTGCCTTATATGCCGAACGAAGTCTCGCTTTAAGTACGTCGTATGTTACGTTGACAGCAGCTGTCTGTGTTTCTATTTGAATATTTGCGGCGTCTATTTCGGCTTGAAGTCTGTCGATTTCCGCCTGATAGTTGTTGATAATTTCATCCTTTGCCGCTATTTGCTTGTTAAGGTCGGTTATCTTGGCGTTGTAAACATCAAGCTGAGCCTGCATATCGGAAATCTGATTGAGCAAATCGTTTACGGACGCCTTATTATCGCTGATTTTATTATTATTGGCATTTATTTTGCTTTCAAGCTCGTCTATTTGATCCTGCACGGACGAAGCCGAGCCCGAAAACGCCGTCACGGAAAACAGCATAGCTGTTATTAATGTAACGGAAATAATGCGTATAAATGCTTTCTTCTGATGCTTCAAAATAAAAAGAACTCCTTTAATACCGGATTTACCCCTTTAAAAATTACGGAAGATACGGCGCGGGATTTACCCTTGTGCCGTTTATCCAGACCTCAAAGTGAAGATGCGCCCCGGCGTGCGGATTTGCCGGCGTCGGCGCGGGACTTACGTTACCCGTATTGCCTACAAGAGCTATAACCTGCCCCTGCTTTACCGTTTGCCCCTTGCTTACCTTCATAACGCTGCAATGAGCGTATCTTGTGCAAACGCCGTTGCCGTGGTCAATAAAGACGTTATTGCCCCAGCTCGAATGATATTCGGCGGAAAGAACCTTACCGTCAGCCGCGGCTCTGATCTCCTTACCGTATGTATTGCCGGTTGCACCCCTTGTGGTAAAATCAATACCCTTGTGATTCGGGTAGCCGTACCAACCTGCCGATATGGTTACGTTTGGATACTGAAGCGGACAAATCATACCCTTGGGAGATACCGTATAACCGCCTGTATTTCCACCGGTATTTCCTCCCGTATTGCCGCCCGCGTTTCCGCCTGTATTGCCGCCGGGCTTTGGCAATTCGCCGGTGCCCTGCGACGCATTTTTCGCCAGTTCCGCAAGCTTTTTATCGTAGCTGTCTTTCGCAGCCTGTATTTTTTTATTCTCGTTTTCTAATTCCTTGGAGCCTGCGCTGAGAGACGAGATATATGCATTTCGCTGTGCAACCTGCTTTTCAAGGGTAGACTGCTTTGAATCTACGGTATTGTAAAGCGACTGCACCTGCGTTTTAGACGAAACAATATCCGCCTTTTCCGACTCTACGGCGGTCTGCTTAGCCTTTACTTCCTGCTGACTTGACGACAGAAGCTCCTTTGTGTCGTTAAGCTTTGCAATATCATCCTGCAAAGATTTCATAAGCTGCCTGTCATGCTTTGTGGTTTTACTTAAAAGCTCAAGCCTTGTGAGGAAGCCCTCATAATCACTTGCCGTAAGAAGCACCTCAAGAGTGGAACTTTCGCCTGCCATATAAGCCGCGCGAAGTCTCTCCTTTAAAAGGTTATATGTATCGTTTACGGTCTTTGTCTGAGCTTCTATGCTCTCGCTTGCCTCGTCTATGTTCTTTTGAAGAGAGTCTATTTCTTTTTGATAATCATTTATAACGGCGTTTTTGTCGCCTATCTGACTGTTAAGCTCCGTTATTTGACTTTGGTACGTGTCAAGCTGCTCCTGCAAAGCGTCAATCTGTTCCGAGGAATAGCCGTTCGACTCTTTGGCACCGTCGATTTTATTTTGCAAATCCTTTATTTTTTGCTCATTCTGTTTTTTCTTTGCCTCGGCAGCCGCGATTTTGTTTTCCAAATCTGCCTTGGAATCCGCCGCGGAAGCCGGTAAAAATGACGCGCAAAAAACGAATATTGCCGACAGTAAAAGGCTCAAAGCTCTTTTGAGACCGTTTTTAGTCATCAGAGACCACGCTCCCTTGCTCTTTCAGGTATTTAGCCATCGAAACAAGACTTCCGAAACCTCCTGTAAACAATCCTATTGCAACAAATACGAGAAGTATCTGCCACCAGTACGCGCTGAACGGCACGAGCGAAAAGCCGATTAACGAGAGGGTCTGTGCGAACACTTTTTCGGCTACTGCATAAAGTCCCCACAGAACTCCCAGGGATACTATGCCGGAAATCGTACCGAGTATCATACCCTCTATCATAAACGGCCAACGAATAAACCAATTTGTGGCACCTACCGCCTTCATTATTGAAATTTCAAGCTTTCTTGAGAACATCGTTATGCGTATTGTGTTTGAAATTATGAAAAGCGCAACAAGGAACAGCATTACAACAAGCCCCACGCTGACTATCGAAACCGCATGACGAAGAGACAAAAGCTTGCTTGCAAGGTCGCTGTTTTCTCGCACCGAATCGACTTTGTTTATCTGTTTTATCTGAGAAACGGTGTTTTCAAACTGTGACAAATCCTTTACCGTGACCTTATATGCATCGGGAAGCGGAATTTCGTCAAAGCCCTCAAACAGAGCCGCGTCGCCGCCCATGCTCTGTATCTGCTCCTGGAATGCAACTTCCTTCGGCACAAATTCGCAGCTTTCAACATTGCTTATGCCTTTAAGCGAGGTACCTATCTGTGTTGTTTCGTCCTCCGAGGCATCGTCGGCAACATAGACCATTACTACATTTTGCGACTGCACCTTGTCGACTACATTGTTAATATTAAAATATATCATTATGCCCGCGCCCATAATTATAAGACATGCCATAAGCACGGTTACCGATGCCAATGACATAAGGCGATTGACCCACACGTTGCGGAAGCCCTCGTGCGTAAGATATTTTAAGCTTGTCCCTTTCACCTGTTGTCACCTCCGGTCTTTTTTTCAATGGCGTCGAGATACTTTGAGTAATCAACGTCATCATCGGAGGAATCCGAATCCACGCCGTATGTCGCCATAAACTTTTCAAGGTCGGCGTCAGAATTCGGCTGAACATAAAACGGGCTTATGCTGTCTTCCTTTTGCTTGGCCACACGGTCCTCCACCGTCTCCGAAGAGGCAATGTTCTGAACCGCAGCCGCGGCCGCCGCTCTTTCCGCATTTGACGCGTCGGAAGCATAATCTCTTTCGATGGTGGCGTAATCATCGGGAAGTGCCTCGGTGTCTTCGGAGTCCGAAACCACGGCGCCCTGCTCTATTGTAATAACCCTGTGGTGGAAATGACGGACGAGATTATGCTCGTGAGTTACCATTACCACGGTGGTTCCGTTTGCGTTTATATGGTTTAAAAGGTCAACTATTTCGTAAGACATTTCGGGGTCGATGTTGCCCGTAGGCTCATCCGCAATTATAAGCCCCGCATTATTTACAAGCGCACGCGCGAGCGCAACTCTCTGCTGCTCGCCGCCCGACAGCTCCGTCGGCAGATTTCTCGCCTTGGAGGCAAGTCCTACAAGGCTGAGTATATAAGGCACGCGTTTTCTGACTTCCTTTTCCTTGGCACCGATGCAGCGCATCGCAAATGCGACATTGTCAAACACCGTCATGGTCGGGATAAGTCTGAAATCCTGGAATACTATACCGAGAGTCCTTCTGAAAAGAGGAATCTCTTTTTTCTTTAAATTGTTAAGATGATAACCGTTTATGATAACAGAACCGCTGTTAGGCACCTGCTCGCGCATCATTATCTTGAGAAACGTACTCTTGCCGGCTCCCGATGAGCCGACCACAAAGACAAATTCTCCGTCGTTTATCTTGATATTGACATCTTTAAGCGCTTCGGTCCCGTTATCGTAAGTTTTTGATACATTTTTAAATTCAATCACTTAGAACATACCTCTGCTTTTCACAATATTCCCACCGCTGAACTCTGCCGTAAAGTTTAATACCGACAGGCAAAGACTCTACACAACCGCTATAAAAAATATAGGCGGCAAAATGAGTATAATCACTCATAATACCGCCTTTAATTATAGCATAGAACGTCAAGTTTGTAACCATTTTGTAATATGGTAAATTATATTCGCGCACTTTAGACAAAATCCCACTTGTAACATTGTGCAATTTTCCCATTCGCAACAGCGCGCGGAAAATTACTTTTCTTTAATACTTGACGGGGCTTGAATCAAGATATTTCTTAACCATAAGAGCTACTTTAAATACTATTGCGTCATCGAACTCGCGAAGGTCAAGGCCTGTGAGCTTTTTAATCTTTTCAAGACGATATACAAGAGTATTTCTGTGTACAAAGAGCTTTCTTGAGGTTTCGGATACGTTGAGGTTGTTTTCAAAAAACTTCTGAATTGTAAAGAGCGTTTCCTGATCGAGATTGTCGATAGAGCCGCGCTTGAAAACCTCCTTTAAGAACATATCGCAAAGAGTTGTGGGAAGCTGATATATAAGTCTCGCAATACCGAGATTGTCATAGCTCACAATGCTCTTTTCGGTGTCGAACACCTTACCTACCTCAAGAGAAACCTGAGCCTCTCTGAATGAGCGTGCAAGATCCTTTATTCCCTCAACCGTAGTACCTATGCCGACAAGAACGTGAGAATAGAACTCCGTTCCGAGACCGTCGGCTATCGAGCGTGCAAGCTTTTCGAGATCCTTTGTGTCGATATTCGGCTTAACCTCTTTGATAAGGGCAATATCTGTCTCGTTAAGGTTTATTACGAAATCCTTGGTCTTATCCGGGAACAGGTTCTGAATTATATCATAAGCGGAGATATCTATATGCTCGGTAATTCTTATGAGAATTACGACGCGTGACACATCATTGTTAAAATGAAGCTCTCTCGCCTTGAGATAAATATCACCGGGCAGTATGTTGTCAAGAATTACGTTCTTGATAAAGTTTGCGCGGTCGTATTTTTCATCATAATACTGCTTAATGCTTGAGAGTGTTACGGCAAGCATTGAGAGATATTTCAAGGCAAGGTCGTCTTCGCCCGAAACAAATACGGCATATTCGGGGTGCATACGCGCACCGAACGGCTTATAAGAATACCCGTCTACCGATATAACCTCCGTTCCGCTGAAAACCGCGGTAACCTCGGTTGAGAGCACCTCACCTATCTTACCGAGTTCGCTGCAGGAAATAATGGTACCCGACTCGTCTATAACACCTATAGTACGGTCGATACTGTCTGTGAGCTGATGCACAATACCCTGGAACAATCTGTTCGACATTGATAAAACCTCCATCTATCTTTTTTCTCCGGTGAAAACCTCCCTGCCGCACTCTGTTTTAAACCGAAACAGCAGTACAAATTTCCCCGTCTGCACTTTTATACAATTTCACAAATCATATATTATGTATTTTACACAATCTTTTAAGATTTTGCAAGCTAAAAATTGATATTTTAAAAATTTAGTTTGCATTTTTCACAAAAAAAGTTTTTCATTTTGTAAAATCGGTTAGATTAAGGCTTTAAAGCACACTGTTTTGTCATTTTTTGCATTGTTGAAAATGACTATGCGTAGAACTCCGAAGCCGTCGGCGCAATGCGGTTTGATGACAAACTCTTTCGATGTGTCGAGTATTTCGGGGCAAAAAGAATATTTGAACTATCTGCCGGCATTGCATTTGGAGCAGACGCTGTACCCGTTATTGAGATACGAGGAAAGCTCCGAGGCGGAAATCTCTTTTTTGTTTTCCGAGGACGTCCTCATAGCGTAGGAGCATGACGGAGAGTGAATTTTTTTGGTGTTCACGTTTACTGTATATGTGCCTTCGGTGGGCTGTGCGTCACCGGAGCTTTTTTGTGAAATTATGCCGACTGAAGTCGAGGCCGAAGTCTGCCCTGCGGCAGAGGATACCGCCTCTCTGTTTCGGCGTTTGCAGCCGTATCGGACTCACCTTCGGCTTTTGCTTCCTTGGTCACAAGATAAAAGCCGTCTTTTTCGTCTGCGTTTTTCGTCGAATTTTCATAGGACACAAAATCTCCGTATTTCTTCAGCATAATATGGTCTTTATACTGCAGCACAAGTGACATCGCGGAAAACACCGTACACAAAACGGCGCATACGGTAATTACGGCCGTCATAATTTTAAAGCCGTGTTTTGCGTTTTTCCCTTCGTTCTTCATACTCATTCCCCCGATACATTATGGGAAAATAATAACATTACGGAACAGAAAATAAAGCTTTTGTGCCGAATCAGCACAAGTTATCTGTTAATTCCGTCGGCAATGTATTTAAACACCGGAGCGCAGTCTAAGGCACCGCCCGCTCCGTTTTCTTTAAAGACGGTGATGACATAGCGCGGCGAAGCATACGGAAAAAATCCGCAAAACCACGAGTGCGTCACTTCATTCCCGTTCTCATCAAACCAGCCGCTTTGCGCCGTTGCCGTTTTGCCTGCGGCGTCAAAATACTCGGTTTCCGCCCTTTTTCCGCTGCCCGACACAACGGTTTCGCGTAAAAGCTCGGTAACTGTTTTTGCCGTGTCAACGCTAATTACACGCCTCGGAACGGGCAGCTCCGCCCTTTTTATTTCCTTTCCGTTCTCGTCCGTTACGGCTTTCATAAGAGAGGGCGCGCGATACACTCCGTTATTTGCCACAGCCGCATACACGGCGGACATTTGCAGCGGCGAAGCAAGCAATTGACCCTGACCGAATGCGAGGTTGCACAAATCCGCCTCAGAAATCAAGCTGTCGGCGGACGGCATAATACCGGACTTTGTCTCCCAACCGTCCGCAAGCTCGATTTTTTGACCGAGCCCGAGATTTTCACCCATGGCGCAAATGTTTTCTTTGCCGGTTTTAAGCGCAAGACTTATAAAATACGGATTGCATGACTCCGCCATAGCCGAATACATATTCATATTGCCGTGCCCCGTCTTTTTAAAACAGCCGAACGATATTTCTCCGTTCAAGTCGTATTTACCGTTGCAGACGATGCTGTAACTTGTAGGAATTCCGTTTTCCAAGGCGGCACAGGCGACAACCGCTTTAAAAACCGAGCCTACTGAGTACGGAGTTATCGCTCTGTTAAGAAACGGAGAAGATGAGTCGTTTAGACTTTTTTCGGGCGCATTTCGGTCAAACGACGGTGTACTCGCCATTGCCCTTATTTCGGAGGTGGCGCTGTCGAGAACAACGACCGCACCGCTGTCGATGTCAAATTTTCCGAGAGCCGATTCACACAGCTTTTGTATATCTCTGTCAACTGTGAGCTCCACTCCGCCGGCCGACATATACCCATCCTTTAAAAATGTAATCTCCGCACCCTCAAGCAATTTTCCCGAAGCCGCCGCACCACACCTTGCCTTCAGAGTTCCCGAATACGACAAAAGTATATCGTTGTAGCACTTTTCAATTCCCGAAACGCCGTTTCCGTCGCCGTCGATATATCCGGTTATGTGCGGCGCAAGGCTGTTTTCACCGTATCGCACCACCGTTTTTGCCGTCTTTATGTTTTTTTCGTCAAAAACGGCATTTGACGCACAAACCGCTATTTTCCCCTGAGACAAAGTCGAATAAACAGAAGGTATTTCGCTTTCGGGGACAATGACCCGGATAGAGGACAATGACTCCTCGCACGGCTTTATCGCCGCCTTTAAAACGGTATCGCAATTGACAAGCGGACGCATTTTACAGTCGTAAATGTTGCCCCTTGACGAAGCCACCGTCACGCCGACGGTATTTTTTGATGCGGCGACATCCGACACGTTACCGCCGCAAAGCTCCGCCATTTTTACAAAAAGCACGCCGAACGACAGACACAACAAAAAGAAAAGGGCACAAACTCGCTTGTTCATAATTCACCTCAAAAAACAAAAAAACGCTCCCGTTTTATTATTGAACGGAAGCGTGTGTTTTATTTTATATTTTGTTTTCTGAGGATCGTTCCGGGAACAAATTTTAAATCGGAGTGTATTTTGAATTTCATCATGGCTCTCGGCGTGCTGTCTATGGGTTCGCCGTTTTCATCAAAAAGCTCCGTCACGACAAAGCTCTGCGGCTTTTTCCCCGGCTCGAGGCTTTCGAGAGTGTCGCCCTTAAAGAATTTATTTCGCTGTTCGCAGTAAACAAAGCCGTCGCGGCAATCCTCGACCACCGCCATAACATCCCACTCGCGGCGGTAACCGCCCTCAAAGCTGATATTCGCTTTTTCGTGCGGCGAATCAAAATAGAAGCCCGTGCAGTAGTCGCGATAGCTTACCTTTCGCACCTCGTCAAGTATCCATCTCGGCAAAACAAAGCTACCTAGCTCGCTGCACACATAAGCGTCGATTGCCGCTCTGTAAGCATTTGTTATGACCGCCGTATAATATGCGGATTTTGCTCTGCCCTCTATTTTAAAGCTGTCGATTCCGGCATCTACAAGCTCCGGAATGTGCTCTATCATACACATATCCTCGGAGTTTAATATATATGTGCCGTCCTCTTCCTCATTTACCGGAAAATACCTGCCCTCGCGTGTTTTTTCCATAAGCGCATACTGCCAACGGCACGGCTGAGCACACTCGCCGCGATTTGCGTCACGACCGGTAAGATAATTTGACAAAAGGCATCTGCCCGAAAACGACATACACATACTGCCGTGTACAAAGCACTCGATTTGCAGCTCCCTAGGAGTTTTGGCTCTTATCTCGGCAATCTCCGACAGAGACAGCTCACGAGCCGTAACTATTCGCTCGGCACCCATATTGTAAAACTCGTTCGCCGTGAGATAATTTACGATGCCCGCCTGTGTGGAAACGTGCAGCGGCACCGACGGCGCATACTTTTTGCAGTATGCCATAGTACCGATATCGGCTGCAATATACGCATCCACTCCCGCACTTGCAGTCATTTCTATAAAGTCCGGCAAAAGCGGTATTTCGCTGTTTCGCGGAAGCGTATTAAGCGTTAAATAAACCTTAACACCCTTTTCGTGCGCTTCCTTTACCGCCTTTATGAGATCCTCTTCGGGAAAATTCTGCGGACCTGCACGCATACCGAATGAGCTGCCGGCAAGGTAGACGGCGTCCGCTCCGAA
>ENA-ORND01001144-ORND01001144.1-human-gut-metagenome-genome-assembly--contig:-NODE-1144-length-19208-cov-6.538245_pt1 | contig 19208 bp, 9 predicted proteins | sample MGYA00242111_ERZ509014 | MGnify/ENA primary metagenome ERZ509014 (study PRJEB26280, sample SAMEA2338694) | human gut metagenome | biome: human gut; feature: human-associated habitat; material: faeces... | reverse complement strand
AGTTGCACGATGTAGCAATAGCCGGAATCAATGGCAAGGGAGATCCGTGAGCATGACAGCCTACTGTCAATCTTCCGTAATGGAATCCATGTGAGCAAGGGAATGCCGGACTTTGTTCGGTGATAATTCCTTCTTGCAGAAACGTCAGTCCTTGCGCTGTTTTGAACGTAGATCCCGGAGGATACACTCCCATCAGGGCACGATTCAAAAGCGGTTTGGTCATATCACGTTGCAAGGCCAGATGGTTCTTGCCACGCTGGCGGCCAATCATCAAATGCGGGTCATAATTGGGAGAGGATACCAGACAAAGGATTTCTCCGGTCTCCGGTTCAATAGCCACAATGCTTCCAATCTTATTCTTTAATAAACGTTCGCCCAGCATCTGCAAGTCAATATCCAAACTCAATGTCAGGTTCTTGCCGGGAACGGAAGGACGGTCATATTCACCATCCATATAATGTCCCTGGATACGACCGTGCGCATCGCGAAGCAGAATCTCAATTCCTTTCTCGCCACGCAGATACTTTTCATACGATTTCTCGACTCCTAACTTGCCGACATAATCCCCACGGATGTAGTATCCTTCTTCATCCGCTTCCATTTCTTTTGCGGAGACTTCTCCGATATCTCCCAAAGCATGGGCGGCAGCATTGTACGAATATTGGCGGATAGTACGCCGTTGGATATAAAAGCCACGAAACTTAAACAGCTTTTCCTGAAAGACACCACATTCTTCCGCCGAAAGTTGCGACATAAACAACTGGTTGGTATAGCGGGAATACCCCGGATTACGGCGACGGTCTTTCATATCGCTCATTATTTTGAGAAACTGTGCACGGGTGATATTCAGCGATTGGCATAAATCGAGTGTGTCCAGATTCTCTATTTCCTTTGGCACGATCGTTATGTCGTATGCCGGCTGATTGAATACCAATAGTTTACCGGTCCGGTCATAAATAGCGCCACGCGAGGGGTACTGGATTTTATTCAGAAAAGCGTTACTGTCAGCATTCTTCTTGTAGTCATCGGTCGTGATCTGCAATACAAAAAGACGTATCAGATAAATCAAAACAATGGAGATAGCAATGCCTCCGATTACAAATTTGCGCTTCTCTAAGATATAATCTTTTGCCATCGTTACTTCTTAATCCCTTCTATAGCTATGATACAGGTTACAGTCAGAATAGTGCAAAGAAGCACTCGCAACAGTAACAGCCAAATGCTGGTAAATGAGAAGAACTCAATGGAGAGTAATGCCAGGCTGTGCACAAAAACACTTGCAGTGGTATATTTTAAGAAAGGACTGATTCCCATCGTCTTAAAAGAGGGAGTAAAGCTATCCGGATTATCACGGGGCGTGAACAGACGAAGTAAAGAGGGACGAAGAAAGGCTAGCAGCACAGTAGCCGCCGCATTCATTCCCGGAGTATCGGAGAATATATCAATGGTCAGCCCGAAGAAAAAAGCCCACAACATCAGTTCATTCCGGGAAGTGCCGGAGCTGAATTTCAGAATAAAATAGATATAGAGAAAAGGAGTAGCATAGCCGGCAATATGTACACTATTAAGGATTAGCACCTGAAGAAGTACCAAGCCGATAAACCATCCGATTCTATGTATATAAGTAATAATCATTCTTTCATCACCTTGTTTTCAAGTTTCTTCTGTTCTTCCTGACCTGTCCGGGCTACCACCCGAACGTCACTCAACTTACCGAAATCAGTAGCCAGCTTGATTTTCAACAGATAGGAAAGTCCGTCATTAGAGTCGGACATATCATCTACCGTCCCCACCATTATACCTTCGGGAAAGACGGTGGAGAAACCACTGGTAACGACTGTATCTCCCAAATTAAACTCTGCATGTCGAGGCAAGTCTTTCAGATAAGCATAGCGCGAATCTCCATGTTCCCATTTCAGGTAGCCGAAATAATCACTGCCGATAATCTTGCAACTGATATTCGACTTGCTGTTCAGTACCGAAATCACCACCGAGTAGGAAGGAGAGGTTTCATAAACAATCCCTACAATCCCATTACCATCCACCACTCCCATTTCGGAGCGAATACCGGAAGAGGAACCTTTATCGAGCGTGATATAATTATCAACCAGATTCAAACTGTTCTTTATCACATGCGCTTTAAACAACTGATAATCCGCTTGCGGCACCTGCCGGATGCTGTTGATGGCCATAGAATCGAGCTGCTGCTCTCTCAATGCTTTTTCCAGATTAGTGATCTGTTGTTCGAGCACCATGTTGCGATCCAACAGATCTTCATTGACCGATTTCAGATGAAAATAAGAGGAAATCCCTCCCGAAACTTCATAAACCGCCCCCACAACCGTATTGGCAGAAGTGAAGAATGCACTCTGCTGATAACGGTTGAACCGAAATAACAAAACAAAACTGGCTACCTCCAATAAGATGAAGAGGAACCAGTAATTGTATTTCAGAAGGAAGTTTAATAAATTCCTCATCCCCGGTTTATCTCATTAAGAAAGAGAAACGGTCTACGTTCTTCAATGCCACTCCTGTACCTTTGGCAACTGCATGTAAAGGATCTTCCGCAATATGGAAAGGAATGTTGATCTTATCGGTCAATCTCTTATCCAGTCCACGAAGCAATGCACCACCTCCGGAGAGATAGATACCATTGTGCACAATATCAGCATACAGTTCAGGAGGTGTATTTTCCAATGCACTCAAGATAGCAGTTTCGATCTTTGAAATTGATTTCTCCAGACAGTGGGCTACTTCCTGGTAGCATACAGGCACCTCCATCGGAAGAGCTGTTCGGACCGTGAACGATATAATCTTCCGGAGCATCATCACCCAGTTCGGTTAAAGCAGCACCTACATTGATTTTGATACGTTCTGCCATACGCTCGCTGACTTTCACATTGTGCTGACGGCTCATATATTCGCGAATATCCTCTGTCAGGTCATCACCGGCTGTGCGGATGGAGTTGTTGGAAACGATACCTCCCAAAGAGATAACGGCAATTTCCGTAGAACCACCACCTATATCGACAATCATGTTTCCTTCCGGAGCTTCCACGTCGATGCCGATACCGATTGCCGCAGCCATCGGCTCGAAAATCAAATAAACATCACGACCGCCAGCATGTTCCGCAGAGTCACGGACAGCACGGAGTTCAACTTCCGTACTCCCCGAAGGAACGCCAATCACCATGCGAAGAGAAGGTGAAAACAAATGGTTGCGAGTATTCACCTGCTTTATCAAACCGCGCATCATCTGCTCGCAAGCATAGAAGTCGGCAATCACTCCGTCTCTCAACGGACGGATGGTACGTATGTTTTCGTGGGTTTTTTCATGCATCAACTTCGCCTTTTCCCCCACGGCAATCATCTTTTCTGTACGGCGATCCAGAGCTACAACCGAAGGCTCATCCACCACGATTTTTCCGTTCGTGATGATGATAGTATTGGCTGTGCCCAAGTCCATTGCTATCTCTTGTGTAAAAGAAAATAATCCCATTCTTAATTCTTGTTTTTAGTGTTTAAAATGACGGATACCGGTAGTCACCATCGCCATACCGTGCTCATTGCAATAAGCAAATGATAAATCGTCTTTTACCGAACCTCCCGGTTGGATAACAGCCGTAATACCTTCTTTATCTGCAATTTCCACACAGTCGGGGAACGGGAAGAAGGCATCGGAAGCCATTACTGCACCATTCAGGTCGAAGCCGAATGATTTGGCTTTTTCAATTGCTTGTTTCAATGCGTCTACACGTGAAGTCTGTCCTACACCGCTTGCAAGAAGTTGTTTATCCTTTGCCAATACGATGGCGTTGGATTTGCTGTTCTTTACAATTTTGTTGGCAAACAACATATCTTCCACTTCTTCCGGAGTAGGAGCTTTGTCTGTCACGGTTTTCAGGTCGGCTACCGTTTCAATATTAGTATCTTTATCCTGCACCAATACGCCATTCAGCAAAGCACGGAATTGTTTCTTAGGCAATTTAGCTTCCTTACGAACGAGGATGATGCGGTTCTTTTTCTGTCCCAGGATTTCGAGTGCATCCACATCATAATCCGGCGCGATAACCACTTCGAAGAAAATCTTGTTGATTTCTTCCGCAGCTTCTTTGTCGATGACACCATTCGTAATCAATACACCTCCGAAAGCAGAAACCGGATCACCGGCCAATGCGTCTTTCCAAGCTTCCAAAACTGTAGCACGGGAAGCTAATCCGCAAGCGTTGTTGTGTTTCAGGATAGCGAAAGTGAGGTCATCGAATTCGTCGATCAGATCAACGGCTGCGTTGATGTCGAGAAGATTGTTATAAGAGATTTCTTTTCCATGAATCTGGTCGAACATTGCTTCCAGATTTCCGTAGAAATAACCTTTCTGATGTGGGTTTTCACCGTAACGAAGTTGCTTCTGGCTATTAACAGAGCAACGGAAAGCAGAACCTTCGCCGGCATCGAAATAGTTGAAAATAGCCGAATCGTAGTGAGAAGAAACGGCAAATGCTTCTTTAGCCATCCAGCGACGTTCTTCGAGTGAAGAAGTAGCGCCGTGCTCCATCAACATATCCAATAATGGTTTGTATTGAGCTTGAGAAGCTACGATGATTACATCGTTATAGTTCTTGGCTGCGGCACGAATCAGTGAGATTCCGCCTATATCGATTTTTTCAATAATGTCTGCTTCAGATGCACCGGAAGCTACGGTAGCTTCGAACGGATACAAATCAACAATAACCAGATCTATCTCGGGAATTTCATATTTCTCAATCTGTTGCATATCCTGTTCCAGACCGCGACGACAAAGAATACCTCCGAAAATTTTCGGATGTAATGTCTTTACTCTACCACCGAGAATAGAAGGATAAGTGGTCAAATCTTCCACTGCCTTGCAAGGATATCCCAATGATTCAATAAACTGACGAGTTCCGCCTGTCGACAAAAACTCTACTCCCTCTTCATGAAGTTTGGTAATAATTTCATCCAAACCTTCTTTATGGTATACAGATACCAATGCAGTTTTTATTCTTTTAGACTCTGACATTGAATTGCTTATTAAGTATTTGGTGTGCAAAGTTACGAAATATTGTTTATCGTACGTAATAAATAAGGTGTGAATTAATAAAAAAAAGCGTTGACTCTCCTCAACGGAAAATCAACGCCTCTTCGCATATATGTTCTCTATTCAAAAACTATTACCAGATAGATACTCGTTTTTCTTTAGGTACGAACATCGAATCCTGTTCGGTGATTTTGAATGCTTCATACCAATTCTGGATATGAGGAAGAGCACCGTCCACACGCCATTTGCCTAATGAGTGAGGATCAAGTTTGGTCAATCGGAGAATCTCTTCCGGACGGATATTTCCTGCCCACACATTAGCGTAAGCCAGGAAGAAACGTTGTTCCGGAGTAAATCCGTCAACAACTTCCAGCGGTGCGGCTTCTGTTGCATTCTTGAATGCCTGGAAAGAAACTTGCAAACCTCCGTGGTCGGCAATGTTCTCTCCAAGTGTCAGGCTACCGTTTGCGTGTACGCCCGGAGCTACTTCAATGCTGTCAAAGAAGTTAACCATCACCTGTGCCCGTTCTTCGAACTTTTTAGCATCCTCTTCTGTCCACCAATCTTTCAGGTTTCCGTCTTTGTCATATTGACGTCCCTGATCGTCAAATCCATGAGTCATCTCATGGCCGATTACCACGCCGATTGCACCGTAGTTCATGGCATCGTCCGCATTCATATCAAAGAACGGAGGTTGCAGGATAGCTGCCGGGAAGCAGATTTCGTTGGTAGTCGGGTTATAATAAGCGTTCACAGTTTGAGGAGTCATCAACCATTCATCCTTGTCTACCGGTTTGCCAGCTTTGGCAATCATTTCGTTGTAATCCCATTCGTTGGCACGCTCAATATTTGCCCAGTAAGAATCATCTTTGATCTCCAGTGCGGAGTAATCTTTCCATTTATCAGGATAACCTATTTTTACATGGAAGGTTGCCAGTTTCTCCAACGCTTTTTCCTTGGTCGGTTCACTCATCCATTCCAAACCTTTGATACGTTCTCCCAAAGAAGTTTGCAGGTTCTTCACCAGTGTAACCATACGTTCTTTGGCAGCAGCCGGGAAGTACTTCTCTACATACATCTGTCCTACCACTTCGCCAAGAACACCATCCACGGTGCTCACGGAACGTTTCCAGCGAGGTTGCATTTCTTTCTTACCAGACATTGTCCTGCTGTAGAAGTCGAAGTTTTGTGCTTCAAAATCATCGCTTAGATAAGAAGCGGCAGCATCTATCAATCCCCATTGGAGATACAGTTTCTGATCGTCCAGTGATACGGTATTAATCACATCGGCTACTTCCTTCATGGCAGCAGGCTGACCTATATTCACTTCTTCCAAATCTTTCAAACCGGAAACGGTGAAATAAGTATCCCAGTCAAAAGTCGGGAAGTTCTTTTTCAGCGTCGCCCTATCCATCTTGTTATAATTAGCATGAGGATCACGCAATTCCACTTGTGAACGAGCCGCTTTCGCCAGGCGAGTTTCGATGTTCATCACTGCTTTCACAGCTTTCTGTGCAGTAGCCTCATCATAACCTGCCAACTGGAACATTTTGGCGATATGTTCCTGATATTTATTACGAATGTTTTTAGTCTGCTCGTCATTCTCCAGATAATAGTCACGCTGTCCCATTCCGATACCACCTTGATAGGTCTGTACGATATTCATGGAACTGTTCATATCATCCGCACTTACGAACATGGTGAAGTAAGGACGGATGCCTTTCTTCTGGCTCTCTGCGATATATGCATAGATTTCTCCTTTATCCTTGAGAGCGTCAATGGCTGCCAGTTCTGCTTTGATCGGAGCTACACCTTCCTGGTTCAGCTTCACGCTATCCATTGCGATATTATAAAGATCGCCTACTTTCTGCGCAGCACTACCCGGTGCATTATCTTTCTTCGCTGCCAATTCGGCAATCAATGCTTTCAGTTGTTCACGACTGTTTTCGCGCAACATATCGAATGTACCGAAACGTGAATACTCGTCTGTCAGCGGATGATCTTTCACCCAACCTCCACAGGCATATTGATAAAAACTTGTACCCGGCATAGCCGTGGTATCCAGATTAGCAAGGTCGATACCGGATGTTAGCACGGCCTCTTTCTTACTGTTACATCCTGTTGTCATAAGGCATACGGCAAGAATTGGTAAATACTTGGTTACTTTCATATTGTATAAATAATTAAATAGTCTCTCTAATCAACAATCATCCTACCCGCAGTCCGGCACCGAGGAGGAAGGTGACCGACACCGAGGAACGCCTCGTTCCTCAACGAGAAACACCTGTTTCGACACCGAGAAACAGATACCCGCCAGGAATACCTTCTACCAAGGTATAACGTTTCTCTCACATAGTGCCCGGAAGTATGCGTTTTGTTCTAATTTTTCGTTTCTTCCAGTTCCATCGAAACCCGCTCCCACTCTTCAACGATTGTATCCAACTGCTGTTTCAGTTTTTGATGCCGTTCATAGAGCTGCATATCCGAAGCTCCTTCGGGAGTTGCCATCTTCGCTTCTACGATAGCAATCGCGGATTCGGTTTCCTCTATTGAGGCTTCGCAGTCCGCCACCTGACGTTCGAGTTTCTTAATCTTCTTATTAAGTTCTTTCTGGGCTTCGTAAGAGAGCTTATTCTCCGAAGGCTGACCGGTTTCAGGTTCATTACCTTTAGCTGAAGCCGTAGGAGAAGCCGACAATCCCGCTCCTTTCTGAAGCTCGTTCAAGCTATCTATCTTTTTCTTTTGCAAGAATTCATAGATACCTCCAAGGTGTTCTTTTACAAGTCCACCGCCAAACTCATATACTTTAGTCGCAAGTCCATCCAGAAAATCACGGTCGTGGCTGACAAGAATCACTGTTCCGTCAAATTCGCGGATAGCTTCCTTCAAAACATCTTTCGAACGCATATCCAAATGATTGGTCGGTTCGTCCAGAATCAGTAGATTTACGGGTTCCAGCAGAAGTTTAATCATCGCCAATCGCGTACGTTCTCCTCCGGAAAGGACTTTCACCTTTTTATCCGAAGCTTCGCCTCCAAACATGAAAGCTCCCAGTATATCACGTATCTTCAGACGGATATCTCCTGTCGCTACCCGGTCAATCGTATCGAATACAGTCAGGTTCTCATCCAACATTTGTGCCTGGTTCTGCGCAAAATAACCGATTTGTACATTATGTCCGATCGTTAGTTTGCCTTCGAAATCAATTTCGTCCATGATACATTTCACCAAGGTAGACTTACCCTCTCCGTTCTTTCCGACGAAAGCCACTTTCTCTCCCCTGTTGATAGTCAGGTTGACATCATGGAAAACGACATGGCTGCCATACGCTTTGCGCACATCTTCGCAAATCACAGGATAGTTTCCGCTACGACTGGCTGGAGGGAATTTTAAACGCAAGGCGGAATTATCTTCCTCGTCCACTTCGATGCGGTCTATCTTTTCCAGTTGCTTGATACGGCTTTGCACCTGTACGGCCTTCGTTGCTTTATAACGGAAGCGTTCAATAAAATCTTCCGTATCTTGTATTTGTTTCTGTTGATTTTCGTAAGCACGGAGCTGTTGCTCACGGCGTTCTTTACGCAAGACTACAAATTCATCGTACTTCACTTTGTAGTCGTAAATCTGACCGCAAGTGATTTCGATGGTGCGGGTAGTTACGTTATTCAGGAAAGCACGGTCATGGCTGACTAATACGACTGCATTGGCACGTGTAGACAAAAAGTTTTCCAACCATTGGATACTTTCAATATCAAGGTGATTGGTCGGCTCATCGAGCAAAAGCACGTCCGGGCGTCGTAAAAGCAGTTTTGCCAATTCGATACGCATACGCCATCCACCGGAAAACTCCGAAGTAGGGCGCTCAAAATCTTCCCGGCTGAATCCCAATCCAAGAAGTGTCCGTTCGATTTCCGCCTGAAAGTTCGTACCGCCCATCATCAGGAAGCGGTCGTTTTCATGCGTGAAACGGTCTATCAACTGATGATATTCTTCCGAATCATAGTCTGTCCGTTCCGCCAGTTCCTGATTCATCCGTTCCAACTTCGCCTGAAGCTCAAATATATGTTCGAATGCCAGTTCTGCCTCTCCCATCACCGTCCGGTTGTCGGAAAGAATCATGACCTGTGGCAAATATCCGATGGTTACATCTTTCGGAGTAGCTACCACTCCGCGTGTCGGTGACTGCAAACCTGCCAATATCTTCAGCATGGTTGATTTGCCGGCACCATTTTTGCCGACCAGCGCAATGCGGTCTTTCTTATTAATTACATAGCTGACGTCCTCAAAAAGCGGCGTCGCATTAAATTCTACTGATAATCCTTCTACTGAAATCACTTCTGCTTCTGATTTATAACATTTTGGACTGCAAAGATACTGAATATTTATTAGATACTACTTAGTATGATACGTTATGAAAAACAAAAAAAGCAGTCATTCTTATGAATGACTGCTCTCTATCTTAATCAATGGCTCTTCTTTAGAACAACTTAGCAGGATATTCACCGGCATCTACCAATGCCTGAATCTTGTCTACTACGCTCTGACGGTCTTCCGGATAAGTAACCCCGAACCACTTGCTGGTAGTATCCAGTACTTCAACAGTAGCAGTTCCGTCATTAATCAATTTATCTACCATCAATGGGATGAAGAACTCGCTCTTCAGATTTTCCATATTCTTCGGATCGCTTAAGAAAGTCTTGAAGAATTCCTGGCTGTAAGCGAAGTAATCAGGAGTGAAGCCCCAGAAGTTCATACTTACCGGAGTCGTATCGGGAGTAGCCGTCCATTCGCCATCATCACCGATATATTTCACTTCACCGTCCAAACGTTGAATCTTCGTACGTTCTACTACAGATGTCAACAATCCTTTAGCATCTGTACTACAGATACCACGAGATACCGTACCGCTTTCGCTCAATGTATTTCCTACACGGAAACCTACCATTGAATAAACGTTCTTTGAATTTTCAGGAAGAGCAGAAAGGAATTTACCCATCACTTGGAAAGAATCACGACCATAGAAGTCATCACAGTTAATCACTGCAAACGGTTCTTTAATCACATCAGCACCCATCATTACTGCATGGTTAGTACCCCAAGGTTTGGTACGGTCTGCCGGGCAAGTAAAGCCTTCCGGAAGATCGTCGATTGATTGAAATACCAGTTCGCAAGGAATGTGACCTTCGTATTTGGAAATAATTTTATCACGGAAATCTTGTTCAAAATCTTTGCGGATTACAAATACAAGTTTGCCAAATCCGGCATTGATAGCATCATAGATTGAGTAATCCATAATAGTTTCGCCATTAGGACCCAGTCCGTCTAATTGCTTCAAGCCTCCATAACGGCTACCCATACCGGCTGCCAATAAGAATAATGTAGGTTTCATAGTCTATTTATTTAAAAATTGATATTTTGACTACAAAGCTACAAAAATATATGAAGGAAAATGTATTTGTGAGCGGAAAAAGAAAAAAACATTCTTTTTTTGAATTTTAATATTGATAAAATATCTTTTTCCGAATAATATTTCTATCTTTGTGCCATTGGTTTGACTACAAAAGTATTAAAATATATATCCCTCAATGATTGTGGAGGACATTACGATGCGATATCGGGGTGTCCTCGTTTTTTTTGTCCCTTCCTCTCTTTAGAAGGGGTAGCCGATAGCGAAGTGAAGGCCAAGGCCGTCTTTGAACTTCGGTATATTGTAGTAGCCGCTTTTTCCTGTGTCGTATGGTGCGTGCAGGGCAATTCCCAAATCGAGTCGGATAACCAGAAACGTCAGGTCATAACGTAATCCCACGCCGGTGCCGAGTGCCACGCTTTTTGCAAAGTTTCGCATGGTGAGTTCTCCGCCGGGACGCGCTTCGTCTTTTTTCATCAGCCATACATTGCCCGCGTCAAGGAAGGTGGCGCCATATAGGTCGCCCAATATCGGAAAACGGTATTCTATGTTGGCTTCCAGTTTTACGTCGCCTGTTTCATCGATATATCCATAACGGTTGTCTGCATTGGGATGGAAGGTACCCGGACCAATGGAGCGAACCGTAAATGCGCGTATACTGTTGGCACCTCCGATATAGAACTGCTCGCTATAGGGGGTAACAGTCTGATTGCCATATGCATAGAGGACTCCTCCCATCAGGCGGGTAGCTATATGTTGTTTTTCTCCTACTTTGAACAGGCAGCGTATTTCCGAGGTCATTTTCAGGAACTGTGCGAAGGGGCTTCCCAATAATTCTTTTCCTTTTTCTTTCATCCCTTTACCGAAGGCAGCATAAACGAGTGAAGTTACATTACCGGCAGAGGTGAAAGAGGTTTCCCACCATAGGTTATGTCGTTTTTTCAGAGGAGCGTTATCGTATGTAAAGGTGTAGCTCATGGCAGGGATAAATTGATTTCCCAAACTGAGAGCCAATGACTTGTTTACATTGATAATGGAGTCAAATTCGCTGGTGGTATGTTGCAGAGTGTTGAATGCAAGCCTGAAAGGGGTCACGGTGTGTTTCCAGGTGCGCGATGGCTGGAAATCATAGCTGACGGTTCCACCGAATGACAGCATCTTGAAGAAACGGGCACGGTTCAGTTGGTCTACATAGAGCTTGAAAGATGTATGTGAAGGAAACAGGAAGCGGTTTGATTTGTTCTTCATCCACGGTAGTAACAGACGAGGATAATCCAAGGAGAAGGATGCTCCCAGTTCGTATGAATTCATTTTCGATTTGTCTCCTGCCACACTGTTGGATGCGGTTTGCCATTCATAAGATCCTTTCAATTGGAAAGAAAGCTTGGCGGCTGTACGCATAAAGTTGCGTCGTGACAAACTGAAAATGGCTCCCGGTCCTGTCTGGTCGGTGCTCTTGGTTGTGACATTGAATTCCAACTCTCCGTCGTAGGGAAGGTCGAACATGGCATTTACCTTGACGTTCAGGGTGTCACAGTCGGGACGGGTGTTTTGGGGAGTGTAACGGAACTCTGTATATTTGAAGATTCCCAGGCGCGCCAATGCTTCTTGAGTATAGGTCTGACGTATTTGGGAATACAGTTGTCCTTCTTTATACAGAAAACGTTTACGCAAGACCAATTCGCGGATACCGGGTTTCTTTCCGTGATAATGAATGGTCATATCTGCAAAGGTCAATGAGTCTGTCGGCTGTTCTCCCTTATATCCTGTAAGGTAAACAGAGGTTTTTCCTATATAATAAGGACGGCGTGCTTCTGCCGGCACTCCTTTTTGCGGTACTACCTGCAAACTTACAAAACCGGGATTGCGCAGTGTGTCTGCACGGAAGGTGGTAAATTCGGGGCGGAAATAGTAGTATCCGTTATTCCTGAAAAGAGTACTTAGCCGCTGGCGTTCTTCTTCTAATTTCAACACGCTGAAATTATCTCCTTTGCGTAATATGCGTTGGTTGTAGGTGGCACGGATCAAGCTGTCGGCTCGTGCCGGATATTTGAGGTAGGCAATAGAGTCCAGATAATAAGGATTGGCCATATTGATTTCGTAATTGAGCTTTGCTTTTCGGGGATTCTTCAGGGTGTCGACCGAATAGGATACTGAACCATTGAAGAAACCATAATCGCGCAGCAGGTTGGTTGCTACTTTTACTCGGGTTTCGGGGTTAACAGTGGAAACATAAACCGGAGTAGAGCCCAATTTGTTAAATATCCAGTGTCCCACTCCTTTCTTTTCCTGGTATTTCACAAAGTCATTATATATCCATAAACCGAATGGAATGGGAAAACGCAGGGAGTTACTTCCCAAAATGGCATTATTGGGAGGGTAGGACAGAGCTGCCTCTACTTCTTCCAGAGTTTGTACTCCGGCGGGAGTTTTGTCTTCATTGATGACATTTATGTTCTTTACACCTACGTAAAGGGTTTCGCCTTCGGGCAGATTCTTCGTGGTGGAACAACCGGCCAGTAGGCATAGAAAAGCTGTCAGTAACAGCAGGTCAGTGTGAATTCTTCTCTTTTTTATCCTTGTCATTTTTGTTAATCTTTCTTTTTTCTGAATATAAATAACTCACCCAGGTGACTCATTTTCTTTCGCAGAACGATACCGACTCCTGTTTCGATGATTTCACCTTCGAGCACGCTTTCGTAGTTTTTGTCATGGAATACTTTGACATATCGGGTGCCGCTATTGTCCAGACGATATTCGATGGAAACATTATCAATAAATGTTTCATCTTGCTGGGCTGTATTACCGGTAGACACTTTTCCACCGATGACGATACGGAAACGGTTGTTCCAGAAACGTTTGGCAAACTGGAAGTTGTAATCCGTCCGCTTTCCGCCGTCTTCGGCATTGTCAACGGTTTCCATTCCCAAACTGATATCAAGGGCCTTGCCTGCAATATTCGAGATTTCACTTTGCAGGAAGGAGTTGAGGGCATTGTTCATATTGAATCCTCCGGTAGAGTTGCCTTCTGCCATATACATGCCGGTGACGAGCATGGTAACAGCCAGTTTGCCCCGTTCTTCAGGGGTCATGGCAGTCAGTTGGTCTTGTACTGATGCATCTTCGGGAGCTGAAAGGGTGAAGGCCAGTCCCAGATTTTCCAATCGTTGGCTCAGGGCGATGCCTACATCGAAGCTGACCATACGAGGACTTTGTCCGTCCTCGCCGACAGTAGCGCGAACTCGCTCTGTGGCAGTAATATTGAGTTGGGGATTCATCACATTGCCTGTCCATTCTACATAGCTGCCGTTTTGGATGTTGAATGTCTTGAGTGGAATGACCGGAATTTCATATTTCATTTCACCGCTGATGAGCGAGTAGCGTCCGTTCAACAGCATTTCACCTTGCGGGGTGTATTGGAAAGAAAGGTCTCCGCCTCCTTCGAGCAACATATAATTGGAGCCGTCCGGTGTGATATCGACGTGTGCTTGGACGGCTTGGTCAATATGCATCGTCATGGCGATATCCATGCCATTGATGGACACCGGCTGGATGGTTTCGTTCGCTACTTCCGTAGTGTCATTAAAGTTGACGAAAGTTACCATGTCTCCCAAGCGGTCGTTCACGGTCAGAGGAGAATCTTTCATCACATACGTGAAATCTGTCTTTCCCAATATATTCATGTTGCCTCGCATCATGAGGGCGTCTATGGGACCACGGAGAGTAGCGTCGAAGTCTACATACATTTTGCCATATACCATAGCCCGTTTGGTGCGGGGGGCATTCAGTAATTCGTAGTTTCGGGCTTTCATTTTTAAATCGGTAGTCATACGCTCCAGATTGGAAAAATCTACGTTACCGTTGATGGTGAAAGGAGTTTTTCCTTTGGTGAAGATATCAAAGTCCTTAAACGTCATTTTACTGTTGACCATCTGCACCGGTTCGTTATCGAAGCGGAAGAGCGCAGATAGTTCGGGCATGAATATTGATACGGAATCGAGTGACAATTCGCCATTGAGCAGAGGCTTGGAAGGATCGCCTTTCATGGCAAGTGTTCCATCAATGTCACCGCCCAATTCTATCATGTTATCGGGTATGAATGGATTGATGACATTCAATGGGAAGTGTTCGAATGCAACATCTGCACTCAGGTTGCCTTTGCCGTCGGTTGTGGGCAGATAGATACCGCCGAGGTGAGCTATCTCTTTGTTGTTGTGACGAATATATCCGTCTACGTGGTGGTCTTTTTCATCACCGGGCAGGTATACACCGCTAAACTCCCAATTGCCGAGAGGGGTGCCTTCATATTTGAATTCATCGACTTTCAAGTCACTGCTTACCATCATGTAAGGACCGGATTCGATATAGTGCGCTTCTGCTCCAATCCATCCTTCCATATCAGGCATATACGGCAGAATACGACGGAATTCTTTCAGGTTGATTCGGGAGAGCTCAACTGTCATGTCCTGACTGGCAATGCTGTCTTCCCGATTGGTATAGAAGCTGAGACCCGTACCTTCATCATCGTGCAGATGGAGATTGGCATGGATGCGTCCGCGGTCTGTCAGGAAAATGTAATTGTCTTTGTTTACTGTAAAAGGACGATAAACTAATGTTGGATGTTCGGGGAAGAGACGCATGCGGATACCCCGTCGACGTAAATCGGCCTGAACTCCCATATAAATGCCTTGTTCCTTACGGGCATTCAGATATTGGATGATTAATTGTGCCTGATTGGTACCTATATTTCCTTCCAGACTGACATCGTAAGCTTCCTGGTCAGGCTTCGGACCGTTGACAACTCCGCTTAGGAATTTGATGCCTTCCATGTCTTGTTGGATATCAAGATAGAGTGTATCCAATACAATACTGTCTGTACTCAGGCTATAAAGGAATGCTTCTCCGTTCAGACCTTCTGTCGGAGAGGAATCAATATCCATAAAAAGTTTCCGGTAAGAGATGCCCATCATGGACAGGTAATTGCAAACCGGATTGTCTTGTCCCGAAGTGACGCGGAAACACAGACCGGGTAAATATTGTTTCATTTCTTCCTGGTCAATATGTTTATGCTCCCATTGTTCGGAAAGTTTTTTCATCAGTGTTTCTGCCTGACGGGATAAGTGTGTGATGTGTCCGTCTCCTTCTAAAGAAAGGTCGAAATCACCGGCACGCAAATACATCCGGGTAGAATCACCGGCTGTGGTAAATCCCAATAAAAGGTCCTTGGGATGCGAAGTACGCTTAGGTGTGGTGATGGTGATATTGGCCATGGATGCATCCACAGAATATTTGTTTGCCATGTCTGTTGTGAGGTGGACTGTGATGTTTTGCGAGGTCTGCATACGTTCATTTATCAAGTGCAACGCCTGCCAGTCCATGCGGTCGATATCCAGTTTCAGTGTGGCTGCTGCATTATGCGGTTTCAGGCTTCCATCGAGATGCGCCCGTATATCCATTACTTTATTATTGATTAATAAAGCTGTATTGATGATATGTTTTTCGAGTCCGGCCGAGAGTTGGATGCCCGACAGGATATAATTGCCGTAATGGAAACGGTCAATACTGCCCGAGGCATTGAAGGTGGTTCGGGGGGACATGAAGTCCAGTCCTTCTCCTTTGACCCCCAAACGTGCAGATACTGCAAAGAGTGAGTCTTGCGGTAAGAATCGGTGCAGGTTCAGATTGTTGATGGCAACATCGGCTTCATAAGCTTCGCGTGAAAGGTCGTACTTGGCATAGATCCGGGCGGCATGTTCCATTTTGAAATCATCTGCAATAGAGATACTGTCATTATAGACGGTAATGGGGATGGTGTCAATCACTGCCAATATACGAGCGTCCGGTTCTTTTAATAAAAGATCTGTACCCATTTTGGAACCCGACATGGTGAATTTACCTTCCAGACGCGTACCGTCAGGGATGGCAACTCCTTCGGCAAGAACGCTCAGGAAATCCATATTCTCCACTTCCGTTTCAAGTGTTATGTCTCCTCCGCGTTTCAGAGTATCGGTCAGATGGGTTAATTCACCTTTGGCAAAAAGCTCCAATGCACCGGGCAGTTCGGCACTCAGGGCAGTCAATTTGAGTTGGTTGAGATCACCATCCACTCCTGTACGGATGCGTAAGGGCTCGGCCGGATATTTCTGTACGAAATGTTCATTCATGTTGCCTATCAAGCGTACAATGTCTTGTTTGCCTATATCAGCCATTAATCGGGCAGACAACCGTCCTTCACTTTTCATTTCGAGTGCATCCCAGTCGATGGATGCATTTAATTCGAAGTCCGAATCGGAAGTGGCGAGACGCAAAGAAGGGATGCGGAGCGATTGCTTGTTGGAGAGCAGTCGTCCTTGGGTGGATTGAATCTCCAATCCCGAGCGTTCCTTTAAGACAAAGCGGTTAATGATGGCTTTCATGTCACGACCTTCATAATGAAGAGAATCGAGTTGCACGCCGATGCCGGTCAGTGCGATATGGGAAGGATCCAATCCTCTCAGAGCAATGCTGTCTGATGGAAGAGGAGACGGTGCTCCCGAGTCATAGTTTACTTGTCCGTTCTCTATTTTAAAACTTTGAAGGGAATAGGCGGATTTATGCAGGTCTATCAATCCGTTGCGTAAAGATGCTTTTGCCAGCGATGTGCTGAGCGCGAGACTGTCAAGCGGCATCTGTAAAGCGAAAGATACATTTTGCAAATCAATGTTCTGCAGGATTATTTTCCAATAGGTAGTGTCGGTCTTAGCAGTATCGGCAGCTGTGGTATCATTCAGGCAAAGAGACAAGTCGGTGTCTTTAAGCAGTACTTTGTTCACTATGGCTGTTTCGGGGTCTAGTGCCACACCGTGGCTGGATATGAACAATTCACCGAGGGTTCCTTGTAGCTGCATTCCGTTGATAAGGTCATTGGAATTGACTGTGGCTCCTTTTAAAGAGATACCGTCTACTTCCACTTGTTTTTTTAACAATGGCAACAACTGTACATTTACCTGAAGGCGTTTTACGCTGAGCAATGTATCGTTGTGTTGGGAAGAAGCTTCCACGTCATTTACTACCAAATTGAGCGGAAAGGATAAGGATATTCTTCCCACTTTTATATTCATTCCGGTTGATTCAGAGGCATACGAAGCCGCTTTGTCCACCAAAAAGTTTTGTATGGGGGGCAAATAAATCAGTATACATAAGAGAATGAACAATATGAAAGGAGAAGCTACCGTCCATATGGTCCAGCGGATATATTTCTTTTTCATCGTGTGTTTTGTACAAACGTTTCTGCAAACTTAAACAATTTTATCGGCATATTAGTTGAATGTATCTGCCTTTTATCTTTTCTTCTTGATAATTTTATCTTTTCCTCCTTCTGCTATTGCACTTTATATTCACTTGGTGACATTCCGGTGTGATGCTTAAAATATTTTCCGAAAAAGGAAGGATTTGGGAAATTCATGTAATAGGCTACTTCCTGAATAGACATGACCGAATATTTAAGTAATGCTTTTGCCTCCAGAATTACATATTCGTCAATCCACTCACCGGCTGTTTTCCCACTTACTTTTTTCACCACGGTAGAGAAGTGCTTCGGACTTAAAAACAACTGTTCGGCATAGAAGTCCACCCGTCTTTCTTTGCGATGATGTTCGGTTAGCAAATTAATGAATTGGTTGAATAGTATTTCTTCTCGTTTCATGGATTTAGGGTTGACAGACAAGAGTTCTGGTTGTCTGCGATGCAGGATGGAACCTAATTTATAAAGATAGGCACCCATCAGCCGCCGTACAATCTCTGTACGGAAATTATCATTCCGGTCAATAGTCTCTTCTATTAATGTATAGAAAGCCTCCAACTCTTTTACCTCCTCATCCGTCAGGCTGAAAATAGGTTGTTCTTTTAATGAAATAAAGAAAGGCATGAAACTATTCAGGTTGATATACATCTCTTTTAGAAAATCAGATGAGATGAGGAACATTTGGGTTTGATGCATGCCCGGTTTGGGAATTGATTGAAGGATGTCGCCGGGAGCGCAAAGAATTAAATCGTTTTTAGTCGTGTTGTATTCACGCAGGTTGATGTTTATAGTTGCACTTCCTTGTTTTCGCACTGCGATGATAATACCGTCGAGACGAAGAGGATATTTGAATATAGAATTGACATCCGGAATATAATATTCTGTACTGTCCATTATAAAATCATTTCCTATGCCCTTCATTGCAGGGTTCAATTTGCGGATGAGGGCAATGGATATATTTCCAATTTCTTGTTCCATATCTCTTATTTTTGTTTCAAAAATATAAATCAATAATCACATGGCAATTCTTTTTGTCTCCTTTATATATTTTTTAATTGAATTTGGCGGAACGCCTGCCAATTGACTGTCAATAACCCGCTAATATTCTTAATTCTTTCTAAAACGGGAAGGGTGGCAAACTATTTGTGTATAATAACCTGTATATTTAACAACGAAATTATAAAGAACAAAACTATGTCAATGTATTGGATATTATTTATTGGAATTGCGATTATTAGTTATATCGTACAAGCTAGTTTACAGAGTAAGTTTAAGAAATACTCTAAAATGCCACTATCAAATGGCATGACCGGAAAAGAAGTAGCAGAGAAGATGTTGCATGACAACGGTATTTATGATGTCAGAGTGACAAGTACCCCGGGAATGTTGACCGACCATTATAATCCGGCTAACAAAACAGTGAATTTAAGTGAAGGTGTATATGGAAGCAATAGTGTGGCTGG
>ENA-ORND01001142-ORND01001142.1-human-gut-metagenome-genome-assembly--contig:-NODE-1142-length-19224-cov-4.005060_pt1 | contig 19224 bp, 15 predicted proteins | sample MGYA00242111_ERZ509014 | MGnify/ENA primary metagenome ERZ509014 (study PRJEB26280, sample SAMEA2338694) | human gut metagenome | biome: human gut; feature: human-associated habitat; material: faeces... | reverse complement strand
ATAGCAAAGAAATAACAAAGGAGAATATAGTAAAAAATATAATGCGTCTGCCCTGATCATTGCAATGAAACTATATTATCACAATTATGATAAGATATTATCATGACTGTGATAAGATATAAATATCAGCACCAAAGATAGGGTTTAATTAGGAGATAAACAAGAAAGAACCGCATGAAACGCCAAGTTCATATTTATGAAAATGAGGGGATTAAAAAGTTGTAGATTCTATTTGAAGGTTATTATATTCGCACTCATTAAATACTAAAAACAGAATTTTATGAACAAGAAAAGTGTATTGCTAGCGTTGTGGCAGAAATTTGCGAGTCATTTTTGTAAAAGTGAAAAAAAAGACGAGTTAATGGCGTATATATCGGAGTCTTCAACAAGTCTTATGGAAACAAAGGAAGGTAAGGAAAAGGATACATCATGCAAAACGAAGAATTTGACCGAGAATGTGGAAAGTTTTTTGAAGGATCATTATGAGTTCCGTTATAATGTTCTGACGGAAGAAACAGAATTTCGTTCGTTGGAACGGATGAGCGAAGGATTCCAGTCGGTAAATCAACGTGTATTGAATACTTTATGTTTGGAAGCGCATGAAGCTGGCATTGCTTGTTGGGATCGTGATTTGTCGCGTTGCATTTATTCCACTCGTATTATGGACTATCATCCTTTCAGACTTTATCTGGATGAATTACCGAAGTGGGATGGTGTAGATCGTGTGTTGGCTTTGGCTCGACGGGTTTCGGAAAATCCCTTATGGGAAAAGGAGTTTCGCATTTGGATGTTGGGAATGACGGCACAATGGATGGGAGTAATGGGTGATCACGCTAATAGTGTAGCTCCTTTGCTCATCAGTACGGAACAAGGGTATTTGAAATCTACTTTCTGTAAGTCTCTGCTTCCGTCTGTGCTTCAGCGTTATTATATGGATAAAGTGGATTTGACGAGTCAGGGAAACGTGGAACGTAGACTGGCGGAGATGGGACTTCTAAACTTGGACGAGTTTGATAAATATTCTCCAGCAAAAATGCCTTTATTGAAAAATTTGATGCAGATGGCTTCATTGAGTTTGTGTAAGGCATATCAGAAAAACTACCGTTCATTACCCCGTATTGCTTCTTTTATCGGAACGTCTAATCGAAAAGATTTACTGACCGATCCAACCGGTAGCCGTAGATTTATTTGTGTGGTAGTGGAGCACCCCATTGATTGCAAAGCGATTGAGTATGAACAGCTTTATGCGCAGTTGAAAGAAGAAGTCTTGTCTGGTGAACGTTACTGGTTTACAAAGGAGGAAGAACAGGAATTGCAGAGGAATAATCTGTCTTTTTACCGTCAAGGTCCGGTAGAAGATGTATTGCGTTCTTGTTATCGTTCTGTAGAAAAAGGGGAGGAATGTGAGCTTCTTTCAGCAGCCGATATATTTCAATGTCTAAAGAAGAAGAATCCAGCGGCTATGCGTGGGGCGAATCCGGCAAGTCTGGCACAAATTCTAGTAACGGTGGGGATAGAACGTAAACATACAAAGTTTGGCAATGTGTATCATGTAATAGCAGTTTAAAGGGGCTGAAGTTGGGGTGAAAGGAGAGCCCTTCACCCGCTATCCTTCATGAATAGGAGGATACAGCGGAAAAGTGAAGGAGCGTAAAATAGTTTTGTGTTTTTTCTAGTAAAGATTCAGTTGGAGATGACATCATCGAAATAGGGAAACATTAAAAGTCCGGCAGTGATTTTAAAATAACTGCTAGGTTAATAGTAAATATTTTAATGTTTTATTGAATCAATTGTTTATTTTTGAACCTCTTTGGATGAAATGAGTACTTGGTTTCGTTATAATATGAGGATATTTGTATCTTGATTTTATAAAATATTTATGCCCATGGTCATTATCACACAAACTTTTTTTAGTTGTTGGAGCAGAGTTTTTTCGGATCATATATTGGAGATCGGTATAGGAATAGCTCTGTTCTTTTTTTGTATTCTTTATTGGAAGTATAAGAGATTGTATGTTCAGAGTGAATGTAAGTTAGCTGCTGTGACCTCTCGATTGGAAAAAGAACTTTCGGAAGAAATGAAAACAATAAATGAGTTGGAGATGGAGGTGAATCGTTTTAGGACGATTTTTAATAAGCAGTTTCGTGTAGTTAACAATTCTGTTTCTTTAAAGGATGCCGAGGCTTTTTATTTCTATGTATCATTATTAAGAAATCCTACTGTTGTGAATCTTTCTTCTATGGAGGAGTGGGAAAACTTGTTCCATTTTACAGATATTGTATCTAATAATTTCTGTACGCGTTTCTCGGAGAGATTTTCTTTTTTTAAATGGAAAGATTTGCGTTTATGCTGTCTGGTCAGATTGAAATTCTCTACTAATGATGTGGCTATCTTGTTAGGGATAAAAGAAGAATCTGTAATTAAAAATAAAGGTCGGCTGAAGAAACAGTTGGAAATGAATGTCAAACACTCTTTTGAAGTGTTTGACGAGTATATTGATCAATTCTGATAATGATTGGAATAATCTTGTAGAGCTTCTGTAAATGAGTATCTGACCTAAATTCATACCTAGAATGGTCTATTTTTGAACTTCAGACACAAAAGAAAAGTTTATCTTTGTTGTTTTCAAAGAAGAAGTATAAATAGTAGCATTAAAACGTTTGAAGTATGAAATTGACACACCTTTTGTTGGCTGGTCTGATAGGTTTGACTGGCTGTTCGCCGAAAGTAATACAGAAAGAAGTGCGAATGATAGAACTGCAAAATCCTATTTTGCCGGGATATTTCGCTGATCCGTCATTAGTGCAATATGATGGAAAGTTTTATATGTATGTGACAGCCGACCCGTGGGGAACGGACTTTCTTTCCTGTTGGGTGTCCGATGATTTTCAGAATTGGACGTTCCGTACATTGAACTGGCCTACTAAGGCTGCATGTACCACTCCTTTGTCGGAGACAAACAAGGTATGGGCACCTTCAGTCGTTCAAAAAGGGGACACTTTTTATATGTATGTCTCTGTCGGGTCTGAAGTGTGGTGTGGGAAAGCAAAACATCCGCTGGGACCATGGGAGAATGCATTGGGCAACCAGCCTATGATTCCGGGCGACACGACCAGGTATTATCATGTGATTGACGCGGAAGCGTTCGTTGATGATGACGGCAAATCTTATCTTTATTGGGGATCGGGATGGAACTGGACAAACGGACATTGTTTCGCTGCGGAACTGAATGATGATATGAGTTCTTTCCATACAAAACCTGTTGAAGTCACTCCGACCCGATATTTTGAGGCTCCATTGATGGTGAAACATAATGGAAAGTATTATTTGACTTATTCTGAAGGGAAAACTATTGATGAGACGTATGAAGTGCGTTATGCGGTCGGTGATAATCCGTTCGGTCCTTTTGCGGAAGCAGGTAATAGCCCGATATTGAAAGTGAATGACAGCTTACGGGTATATGGTCCGGGACACCATACTTTATTCTCTTATGGAGGTGAAGATTATATGTTGTATCACCGCCATCGATTGCCTTTTGTGAAAGGTACGGCGTATCGGCAAACCTGTATCAGCAAGCTGACTTTTGATGATGATAAGAATGAGATTAAGAATATTATTCCTTATCATACACAGGCATTTCCGGATTTGGTTAAAGAAAAGAGAGAGTATATTCAGCCCGAATCAGTGATAAGCAATTCTGTATTGGCCGATTATGCCGGCGCGGAGAATACTGTAGACCATAATTATAGTACCCGTTGGGAATCAGCTGATGGAGATGAAAATCCTGCATTGACAGTTTCGTTTGGCGATGTTGTAGCTATTGATACGGTTGAAGTGCGTTTTGAATATCCATGGGAGAAATATTATATGAAAGTAGAGACTTCTGTGGATGGTAAAGACTGGAATACGGTAACTGATTGTACGAAAGATGGTATTTCCGGTTCTCCTGTCAGTATTCCTGTAGCTGGTGAATGTAAGTTTGTGCGGCTTGCTTTTGCGGTATCCGAAGGAAATACCAAGCCGTCTGTTTGGGAGTTGTTGTTTTATTAAGAAATATGAGGATAGGGGAATATATTATTGATTGAATGAATCATTTTTGAACCTCTTTGAATGATTATTGAGGCTTTATTCATTGTTGTTGCTAGGATTTGGAGTTTTTTGATTGATTAGAGTACCTGTTTTTCTTCTATTTTTAAGAACTTTGTCCCAGTGAATTATTTCGATGATTGGTGATAGTTGTGATTTTTAAAATTATAAATAAAATAGAATAGACATGAATTGCATAAGAATGAAAATTAGCTTTAGAAAGAGTGTTTTGAACGTACTCATTTGGGGAGTAATGATGCTATTTGCTTATCCGCTTTCAGCACAAACAAATGGAAAGCCCAGCAAAGGATTGTATGAACTGTTTAGTACCAAAATACCGGATGGTGCACAGTGGGAAAAACCGGATAATAGATATGTACGCGACGGAGGATACTCTAAGAAGTCAGAAAACTATATATATTTGGATGACTCGAAGAGTCCGGCCAAACTGACGGGATTATCCATTCCTATCCGGGAGAATCCGGGTCCGGGCGAGTATCGTTATATCACTTTTGCCTGGATTAAGTGGGGAGGTGACCAAATAGGTATGCAGTTTCATGTATCAGATAAATCTGTTAATCAGAAGGGGCAAAAATATGACTTTACATATATAGCAGGAAAGTCAAAGGATGTGATTAATCCTTTGAAAGGACTTAGTGTGGGGGAAGTTCCAGGACATTGGATGGTAATGACACGTGACCTTTGGAAAGATTTCGGTAATATCACATTGACAGGAATTTCTTTTATCTGCCCTGAAAGACGTGATGCTGGTTTTGATGAAATATTTTTGGCTAAATCACAAGAGGATATAAAAAATGCTCCCAAGGTTCTGCCTAGTGAAATAGCAACTCCGGTTCCCGTAAATGAGGATGAAGAACAGTTGGTATATGAAGAAGCGGCTACAGACAAAAATGAACAGCCGGAAGGAGTACAGATAGACTGGGCTGCACAAATCAAGGCGGGTGGTTCAATGATGTATCCACTGTATTTGCTGGGACTAATCGCTTTGGTCATTGCGATACAACGATTGATAACTTCTCGTGAAGGTCGCCTGGCTCCGAAACCCCTTCGTGAGAGTGTGAATGAATGTCTGGCTAAGGGTGACCTGAAAGGGGCTTTGGCAGCATGTGACAAATATCCTTCTACATTGGCTAATTCTTTACGTTTCATTCTTGAACATATAAAGGCTGGAAGAGAAGCTGTCAGTCAGACAGCCGGAGACATGGCTGCTCGTGATATTCGTACTCATCTCGCACGTATCTATCCACTTTCGGTCATTGCTTCACTTGCTCCGCTGATCGGTCTTTTGGGTACGGTTGTCGGTATGATTGAAGCATTCGGGTTGGTAGCATTATATGGAGATGAAGGCGGAGCTTCCATTTTGTCCGATTCAATCTCAAAAGCTCTGATTACAACTGCCGCCGGCTTGATCATCGCCGCTCCTGCCATTGCTTTGTATTTTATCATTAAAAACCGTATTATGAGAATGGCTTCTTTGGTAGAGGTGGAAGTAGAAAATGTAATAACTACTCTTTATCTGGAGGAAGATAACTCAAAAGGGACAGACGTATCTAAATAAAAGAAGTACAGCCATGAGATTAAATTATGATGATGAAGATAAGGTAGAGGTGCAGATGTCTCCTTTGATAGACTGTGTCTTTTTGCTATTGATCTTCTTCCTCGTGACTACCATGATGAAGAAATGGGAAATGCAAATCCCATTGTCGCTTCCTTCGATGACGTCCAGCCTTTCTACTACACGTGCGGGAGAAGAGGCTGTTATCATTGCGGTAGATGAGGATAAGAATGTGTATCAGGTAGTGGGGCACGATGCTTATTCGGGAGAGAGCCACTATATACCGATTTCGGACTTACATGCTTTTCTGACTGAACTTCGTAATAGTGAGGGGACGGAAATTGCGATTGATGTGGCAGCTTACCGGACTGTTCCGGTGAGTACGGTGATAGAGATATTCGATCAATGTCAAATACAAGGGTTCACGCGTACACGTGTCCGCTTGGGAAGTAAACCATATTTAGGCCTATGAGACTATCGTTGTTTAATAATGAAGATGAACCGGAAGTGTCTATGTCGCCTTTGATCGACTGTGTGTTTCTGCTATTGATCTTTTTCCTTGTATCGACAATGACAAAGGTGAAAAACAGGGATATTCCGGTGGATTTACCTACTTCGGAGTCTGCGGTTAAATTGAAACCGGATGACAAACAGGCTATTGTGGGACTGGATGCTGAAGGTAACTTTTATTGGGACGGACAACCTTGTTCAACCAATTTTATGATGGAACAATTGCGGGAGACTTGTATCTCTGATCCGGGCCGGCGTATCCGCATCGATATGGATAAGCATACTCCGTTCGGCCGTTTTGTGGAAGTGATGGATGCTTGTCAGTTTTATAATTTAACGAATATAGGAATACGGACTTATGACGAAAACTACAACAGGGAGTAGCCGTCTGACGGTTATCCTGTCATGGATTATTGCACTGGCCTGTTTCGTGGGAGGAGCTTTGTTTATATGGATGATGCCGTCGCCGGATCAGGGAGCTATTGATTTGCAGGCGAAAAAACAAAAGTCTCCGAAAAGCGTCAGTGAAAAAATAAAGAAGGAGCAGTCGCAAAGGGTGCTTCCTGCCAACTATTCCGAGCAACTGGTTAAACAGTCGGAAGTGTTGGTTAAAAAGAATTTGGAGGATCAGCTTCGTAAGTTTCAGGAAATGGCCAAGAAGATGAGGGAACGGAAAGATGAGTTGTTGACTAAGGTGGAAACACGCCAGTTGCCGCGTTCAGCTCCTGCCGATGCTAATGATACATCAAAAGCAAGAAATATACCGCAAACTGGTAATCCTCCGGCGAATGCATCTGTAGAGGATATGTATGCTCTTTTGCGTGAATATGAAGCTGAAATACAACAGAATCATTTGGCGACTAATGCTGCCAAACAAGCTCTTTCGAGAGGACTTTCATTTCCTGAAGTGTATAATTCATTAAAGGCGGGTGCTTCCCGTATGCCAAGTTTTGACGAATTGATTCGGATGCAGGCAAAGGGTGGAGAATGGGGGACTTCGGATGGCAGTAATGCCAGTGCCGGTTTGAGTATAAAAAGTACGGCTGATTTGAATAACTATCGTGGATTGTTGGGACAAGCGACACGGCAGGCCGGACTTGCTCAATCACGTCTGGAAAATCTTTTCGGAGTAGTGAAGCAGGTAGGAAAACCTGGTGGAGGTGCCGGTGAAGGTAATGGTCAGCCTGGTGGAAGCGAAGGCGGAGGCAATGGAGATGGAAGCGGTAATGGTGGCATGGGTGAAGCAGCCCAGGGGAATGGGAACAAGCGACCGATGAATCATTATGCAGGCTCACGTTTGAATCAGGCAATGGTGAAAGCACAAGCTTTACCCGGACGTCGTTTTTCTAAGAATGCAGAACGCAAAGGGTGGTTGTATATCAACACCTGGTATATGATTGGTCCATGGGATAGTTATGGACGGGAAGATTTTTCGATTGTGCATCCACCTGAAATTTCTGTGGATTTTGATGCTGTATATACGGATGGACAGGTGGGGACGGGAATTATGGAAACGGATTCCGACCCGATTAAAGTGATTGGAGAAGAGGTGCATTTGGATGGAACATTGCGTTGGAAATTTATGCAAAGTGAGTCCATGCACAATACGGTACCTGTTACTACCGGAAATTCAACCTATTATGCTTATACGGAGCTTTATTTTGATGAGGCTACTACGATGTTGGTAGCTATCGGTACGGATGATAGTGGACGGGTATGGATCAATGGTAAAGATGTGTGGCGTGATTATGGTACCAGTTGGTATAATATTGACGAGCATATCGCTCCTTTTGAATTCAGGCAAGGATGGAATCGTGTTCTGGTTCGATTGGAAAACGGTGGTGGAGGAGCTTGTGGATTCAGCTTCTTGATTATTCCGCAGGATAAATAGATGTGTGTTTAAATAGAAAAGATTGTTTAAGGAATTAATTATTGGTAGAAGTTATGTGAAAGAGTTTTGCTCTTTCCATAACTCTCTTTTATAGCACGAATGGAACAAGAAGCAGTACACATAGGACAATTGATACAACAGGAATTATATCGTCAAGGGCGGTCTATTGTCTGGTTTGCAGAGCAACTGTGTTGCTCGCGAAGCAATGTTTATAAAATTTTCTCGAAGCCGGATATAAATACGCTCTTACTTCTCAAAATATCCAGTATTCTTCATTATAACTTCTTTCAATATTATTCGGATTCTTGGGATGAAGAAAAAATGTAAACTTTTTGGGTACATGTTTTATTTCATTATTTCAATTTTTCTCTATACCTTGCGAACATTAATTAAAGAAAGAGTACTATGATTGTTTCACCTTATTATAATAGAATGATGAAAATGAAATATGGCATTTAGATGTTATACTTAAATCTGTAAACTTATGAAATATATTTATTATTTGTATTATTATTGGAAGCTTGTTCCAAACTGCAAATAGATTTAGAAAAAGAATCGGAAAATTTCGGAATGACACGAAGCATGTATGTTGATGATGATAAGACTCTTCAATTGAAATTTGAATCTAGAGAAGATGATAACTTGGAGGTTCGTATGGAAGATATGAACCATATCTCTCTTAAAATCATATCTAATGAAAGAAAAATGCAAAGAGTAGGTATTATTCAATTGAAATTTAGGGATGTAAATGTGGGAGAAAATTGGCATTTGTATGAATTGCGAAATTCAGATTTATATGAATCTAATGGAGCAGACTCTGTTTATGAGGCTTCTATACATGAAGCTCGGATATTTAAATGTGGTGAATACGAAATTTGGGCAGAAGCTTCTTATAGAACAGAAGATGGGGTAGAGAAGATTATAACTTCTAATTTGTTGTATTTGACTTATCCTTATCCAGATGCATTCAAACTAAAGAAAATATTGGGTAGCGGGATGGAGGCTATTTGGTCTAGTCAAGTAAATCGAACATGGGGAAGCTTTTATGATTGGAAAAGATTTTATGGATGTATTATATATATGAGAAATAATGAATTAGAATTAGGTGAGGTTTGTGAATCACCTGCAGTTGATGGTTTTCCAAATTTACATAACTTTGAGGTCCTTTTTAATTGTGAAGAACATTATTTTCGAAACGAAGGACCAATTAGAGATGAACAAAAATATCTTGTAGGTGTCTTTCATACATGTATTATAATGGAGAACCGTTCGGATAGTATTTATAGAAAAGCAGGGTTAGAATCTCATGATTGCAAGCTTTTAAGATCGAGACCAATATTCCCCTTGTTATATATAGAATACAAAGAGAAGAAAGGCGATTGGCCTAATTATAGAATTTATGGAGGACATGGCGCTTCATACGACTGGGAATTATGTGTGGAAGGACATGGAGAAGCGAGAGATATAAAGGATAATGGCATGGATATAGGTTTGGCTTTTATGTAATCTATAAAAAGGTTTAATATGAAAATATCTGTATGTTTTGTTCTATTTATATTATATGTGTTCTGTATGGGAGAAATATTAGCGCAAGAAATAGATATTAGCTCTGTATGGACAGAGTGTCAAGCTCTACAGAAAGAATGTGATTGGAGATATCGAGATTATCGCGAGAGGAGATTTTTCACAAATACTTCCCAATGTCCACCACCACTTCCTTCTAATTTGCCCAATAAAATACAGAAAAGAAAAGCTCTGAAACAATGGGAGGAATTTGGTGAAAAGTGCTTGAATCTACGCTTGCGATTGATTAAGGTATCCCCAAAAACGTTGAGTAGATCCTCAAGAGATAGCTTAAAATTGATATCTGACAAGATGAGTTATTTGTCTTACCATGCAGTTGAGTGTATAGCCCATTTGAATATAAACAAAATCATGGAGAATAAGAGTTTGCGTATAGTTGCTAAACAATTGGAAGAGGAGAGCAGGAATACCCAACGAAAAATTAGAATAAAAAATGCTTATATAGAAGGTCTGTATGATGGATACGAACAATTATCTGTGGAGCAACAAGAGATACGTCGTGACTCTATTACAATGATAAGTGTTGCATTAGATTGTTATCGTATGGCTGCATATTGGAAATAAATAGATATTGCTGATGAAAAAGTGTTTATTCTCTATGTTATTACTTTGTTGTGCCCATATATTTTGTGTTCGGGCACAACATGTGATAACGTTTGATACACTTTTTCAGCGTGCCATGAACCAGATTCACGCTTATCCCCAGGAAAAAATTCATTTACACATTGACAGAGGGGTGTTTGTGCCAGGAGATACTGTGTGGGTAAAGGCATATTTGGTGCATGCAACATTTCACACCCGAATGGAAATAAGTCGTTATGTGCTGGTAGAATTAATTAATCCGTTAGATTCATTAATTAGCAGAGTAAAACTGCGTGTGAATGGAGAACATTCTTTTAATGGATATATACCTTTACCATTTCAGCTTCCGGATGGAAGATATACGTTGCGGGCTTATACTTCTTATATGATGGAAGAGGGAGAGGAATTTTTTTTCAACGCAAAATTTCAGTAGTTTCTCCGCGTTGGCTGAATACGAAGACTAGTATGAATTGTCGACTAAATGGAAAGAGGAGAGAGCTGGTAGGACTGGATATTCGTAATTTTTATGGAGAAAAGTTACCTTTAACAAAAGGACGTGTGTGCTTGAAACATGGGAAAACGAAAGAGGTAATGATAACCGATTCTTTTGTTACGATAGGGTTTTCTGATGAAGAAATAGCTTCGAGCCGAGCAATGCTTGTGGATATAACGGAAATTAATGGAAATCGGATGATGAAGTTTTTTCCTGTGTCTTCAGGAAATGTTGATTTCGATGTTGCTTTTTATCCGGAAGGTGGTTATCTGCTTGCCGGACAGGAATGTCGTATGGCATTCGAAGCGTTGGATAGATGTGGAAATGCGGTAGATGTGAAAGTGACTATCTTTGACAGCCATGATAACCAAATTGCTGATGCTTCAGTCTTTTATCAAGGGATGGGAAAGGTTTCTTTTTGTCCCAAAGCTGGTGAAAGCTATTATGCCTTATGTACGGTAGCAAATGGTTTAACAAGGAAAAAAGTTCTGCCTCAGGCACAAGTTGGCATTTATGGCTTGCGAGTAGATACGGATGAAAAGAACTTGAAGGTAAAACTTGTTTCAGCTTTCAGTGCCCCGAAAGAACCGTTATTGATTATAGCTCATGTGCGGGGGGTAGTTGTTTTTGCAGAATGGTGGTCGGAGAACGTAGAAGAGTTAGTTTTAAGAAAAAAGAACTTTCCGCCGGGAATAATTCAAATCCTTTTATTGGATGGGCAGATGAATATTCTTGGAGAACGACTTTCTTTTTGTTATCATGGACAGATGACGAGAGCGACTGTGCAAATGGATAAGGATTTTTGTTCTCCTAAGGATGAGTAACAATGAAAATAGGTCTGTCGGATGTCCGACGTACAGCTTCTTTGTCTGTGTCGGTAACCGATCTCCATGAGGTGGTGCCGGATACATGTTCCACAATAGTAAGTAATCTGTTGCTCACTTCTGAATTGAAAGGTTATATTGAGAATCCATCTTTTTATTTACAGAATAATGAAAGAGCACGGCAAGCGTTGGATTTATTGATGATGATACACGGATGGAGACGATATGATCTGTCGGCCGTAGCACGTGGAGAAATTGAAAAAGCAGAACGGACTCCCGAAACCAGCTTCACTATTTCGGGACGTGTGAAAAGGTTAAGTCCTTTTGAGTTGAAAAAAAGATATATATTTTCTTTCATTGGAGTGGGGTCTGATTATGGCAAGACCATCATTGTAGAGAAAGATGGCTATTTTAGATTAAGTGATATAGAGTATCAGGATGGGTTTGGAGTACAATTACAAGCAGTGTCTATCAAGAATAATAGTCGAGGCACGCAATATATAATGGTAGATGAAGAAGACTTTCCGCTTATACTTGCCGGAGTACCGCAACAATGGCCGTCGGAGACTGTGGAAGCCAATGCGGAATTTATACTTCCGTTGGAGAGTGGAATGCGGAATTTTTTACTTCCTACTCTGGAAGTAAAAGCACCTTATTGGGGAACGGTTAATTATGAAAAGATGGATAACAAGATGGTGAATAGCTCTGGCTTCAAGAATATGAAAGATTTGATACGTAGTATGGGGATACGAATTGTGAGTAAGTCACAGGGAGATATTACTTGTTTCTTTTATAATAAAACAAGAGTAATCATCTGTGTTGATGGAAAATATCAATCTAACAACTACGAACAGAATTTAATTTACGATACTCCTTTAAGCGATATAGGAGAAATAAACTTTTTGAAAGATGTAGAAAGGGAGATGGCATTAGGATTTTTAAAAGTAGAAGATACAAAGAAAAAATATTTTTTATACAAAGAATTTCAAATTCCTGCTTCACGGAAGACAATCCCTATTCTAAATATAAAAACTTATGATTTTATACAAAGGGAGGCTGCGTCGCATAAGGGAAAAAAGATGCCGATAAAGAAGAGGAGAGAACTTACATTGACCTCTGCCAACTATAAAACTATCTATCCTTTAGGGTATCAGAAGCCTATGGAGTTTTATACGCCTGTGTATGATACTTTAGAAAAGAGGGAGAAAGATTCGGACGACTATCGTAAGACCATTTTTTGGAAGCCGAATATAACAATTAATCCTTTAGAGCCCATGTCTGTTTTTTCTTTTTATGCGGCAAATAAAGAGTCGGTTTATTTGATTAAAATAGAAGGAATTACGGATGAGGGGGATATTATCTCCGAAACGAGATATTTAACTGTACATTTTTAATATGTCGTTTTAGAGAGTAATGAAAAAATGTAAACTTTTTGGGTACACCTATCTCTTTTTTCTTCTTATCTTGCACTTGCAAATTGATTGATTCTTTGAAAAAATAGATACATGGCAAGAGAATAACCTATTTAAATAAATATAGTGATGAAAGAAGGTAAGCAAAAATGCCGAATATTGAAAGATATTCGGAGACAGATAGCGGAAGCTAATGATATCGAACTCATTACATCCGAATGTAAATATCGGGGAGATTGTTTAGGTACATGTCCAAAGTGTGAGGCTGAAGTGCATTATCTGGAACAGCAACTTCTTTTCCGTCGGAGGATGGGACTGGCTATTAAAATAGTGGGTGTTTCGCTTGGAATGTCTGCAATGGGGGCTACATCATTGAATGGGCAACAAGTGGGGGAGGATAGTTTGAAAAACGACTCTAATATACTTCCACAAGTGGAGGTTATGGGAAATCGGGTTGTCAGAAGATGTACTGTCGTGGCAGGAGGAGTTGTCATTTCAAAAAAGGTAAAGGCTGTCACTGTAAAAGGTACTGTTGTGGACAAATACGGTCATCCGATTATAGGTGCAGAAATTATTGAAAGAGGAGCCAATCATAAGACATATTCTGACCTGAATGGTAGATTCATGCTTCAAGTGTCAGGAAAAAGACTTGTTTTGGAGGTTAGTCTTTCAGGTATGAAGACGAAGGAGGTGAGGGTAAGGAAGAGGAAGGCCGGGAAAATAAAAGTTGTATTGCACAAGAATAACTTATGATAAAAAATAGACGATATGAATTCTGTATTATTGGATTTTGTTTGGAGTGGTATTCTTATAGGAGGAAGCTTTACCCAGTTCTGGTATATACCGGCTACCATTGTCATTGAAATCTTTTAAGCTATTGTTTCATCGCTGTTTCTTTGGTTATTTTTTTTATATTAAGTAGAATCGATTTAGGCTGATAAAATAATATGTCTAATAAATAAGAACTAACTAATCCTCTCTATGAATGCTGATCCTGCCGGTACTGTAAAAGGTATTTGGCAGGATTTTTATCATTGAATGGTGAATTATCGTTCAAAAACAGTTTCTTGCGTTATATTGAATGATATTTATACTGTTTTGACTGATTTGAAGACCTTTGTTCTCAAATAATGTTCCATCTTTGCAATTGTAATTTCATAGAATATAGTATCGAGAATTTTATACTGATTTGTAAAGTAACAGATTCAGATTTGATTAATTGATATGTGTGTTTATTTTTTAGTTTTCAATAGGTAATAGTTTTAGTTTTTTGGGGTAATTAAATGGGATTAGTTTTCAAATTCGCTATCGGTTTTAATGGAAACATTAACCGGTGGTGAATTTCTAAAGAGATTAATGTATCATGAAAACAATAGAATAGATTGAAAATGAAAAGACCTTTATTGTATTTGCTTATTTTGTTAGTGACTGTATTCAGCACTTCCTGTACTCAATCTTCAAAGGGAACATTTGAGGTGGGTGACAAGACTTTCTTACTTAATGGAGAGCCGTTTGTCGTAAAAGCGGCAGAGATTCATTATCCTCGTATTCCAAAAGAATATTGGGAACATCGTATTAAAATGTCTAAGGCGTTGGGTATGAATACCATTTGCCTTTATGTTTTCTGGAACTTCCATGAACCGGAAGAAGGAAAATATGATTTTACCGGGCAAAAGGATATTGCAGCATTTTGTCGTCTTGCACAGGAGAATGGTATGTACGTCATTGTGCGTCCTGGTCCTTATGTGTGTGCAGAGTGGGAGATGGGCGGATTGCCTTGGTGGTTACTGAAAAAGAAAGATATTAAGCTCCGTGAACAGGATCCGTATTATATGGAACGTGTGAAACTGTTTATGAATGAAGTTGGTAAACAACTTGCTGATCTTCAGATTAGCAAAGGTGGGAATATAATTATGGTACAAGTAGAAAATGAATATGGCTCATTTGGTATTGACAAGCCTTATATTTCTGCTATCCGTGATCTTGTGAAGCAAGCGGGATTCACAGGGGTACCTTTATTCCAGTGTGACTGGAATTCTAATTTTGAGAACAATGCTTTGGATGATCTTCTTTGGACTGTCAATTTTGGTACGGGAGCCAATATAGATCAGCAGTTTGAACGTTTGAAAGAGCTTCGTCCTGATACTCCATTGATGTGTAGTGAGTTCTGGTCCGGATGGTTCGATCATTGGGGAGCGAAGCATGAAACACGCAGTGCGGAGGATTTGGTAAAAGGAATGAAAGATATGCTCGATCGTAATATTTCATTTAGTTTATATATGACTCATGGAGGTACTAGTTTCGGACATTGGGGAGGAGCAAACTTCCCGAACTTCTCTCCGACATGTACGTCTTATGATTATGATGCACCTATCAATGAATCAGGAAAAGTCACTCCCAAATATTTTGAAGTACGTAAATTGTTAAGTAACTATTTACCTGAAGGCGAATCGTTGCCGGAAATCCCGGATTCTATTCCAACGATTACTGTTCCTTCATTTAAGTTAGATGAAGTGGCGATACTGTTTGATAATCTGCCGGAGCCAAAAATCAGTGAAAATATTCAGTCAATGGAAGCGTTTGATCAGGGTTGGGGAAGTATTCTATATCGAACTACACTTCCGGCATCTAACGAAGAGCAAGTTCTGACAATTACAGAGGCTCATGACTGGGCACAGGTTTTCCTTGATGGCAAGAAATTGGCGACGTTAAGTCGTTTGAAAGGGGAAGGGACTGTTATTCTTCCACCTGTGAAAGAAGGAGCCCAATTGGATATTCTGGTAGAAGCGATGGGCCGTATGAATTTCGGTAAAGGTATTTATGATTGGAAAGGTATTACTGAAAAGGTGGAAATTCAATCGGACGGTGCTGCTACTTCATTGAAGAATTGGAAAGTTTATAATATCCCGGTTGATTATGCTTTTGCAAAGAATAAGAAATTTGTGAAACAAGATAATCCGAAAAAAGACCCTGCATATTATCGTGGAACATTTACACTGGATAAAACCGGTGATACTTTCCTGGATATGACTAACTGGAGTAAAGGGATGGTCTGGGTGAATGGTTATGCTATTGGACGTTACTGGGAAATAGGACCACAACAAACCTTATATGTGCCGGGATGTTGGTTGAAGAAAGGTGAGAACGAAGTGATTATATTGGATATGGCTGGACCTGTACAACCGGAAACGGCAGGCTTGCAACAACCTATTCTCGATAATTTACGCGTTCATGGTGCTGCCTATGCACATCGTAAAGTAGGTGAGAACTTGGACTTGAGCGGAGAAACGCCCGTTTATAAAGGTGCTTTCAAGGCGGGTAATGGTTGGCAACATGTGAAGTTTGGAAAAGAGGTGGAAACACGTTTCTTCTGTCTGGAAGCATTGAATGCACATGATGGGAAAGATTTTGCAGCCATTGCGGAATTGGAGTTACTGGGAGCTGATGGCAAGCCCTTGTCACGCCAACATTGGAAAGTTGTTTATGCAGATAGTGAGGAAACGGAAGAAGCGAATAATATTGCAACGAATGTGTTCGACTTGCAGGAATCTACCTTTTGGCACACAAGCTATTCTTCGGCTGCCAAACATAAATTCCCGCATCAGATTGTGATTAATCTCGGTGAAGATAAGGTAGTAACCGGATTTTCATATTTGCCGAGAGCAGAAGCCGGTAAGACAGGCATGATTAAAGATTATCGGGTATATCTGAAAATGACACCCTTTAAAATCTAAAGGGAATAATAAGATAATTGTATGTCTATGATGTACACTGAAGACATTTAAGTCATAAGGTTAATTATTAAGTTTGTTCATTAAGTTATAGAGAAGTAAAAGAATAACTTTCACGTGAGTGACGGTTTTTCTTTTACTTCTCTTTTTTGCTTGACCGATATTGTCTGGGTAATTAGAAGTAATATCCTAAATTCACAAAGCAGCTTCCTTTATCCGTCTGATTGGAATATCCTAATGATATTTCCAACGGTCCGAAGATACTATCCATTCCATAGCCGGCACTGATACCGAATAATTGTTTGCCTTTCAATATATCGAAGAAATTACTATCCGTTAGTCCGTAGTTGCCTGTCAACGTGAGATAATGAATGGCTCCCATACGTTGCCTGAATTTAATAGAGGCGATCATAACGGTGTTGTCCATTAATTCCAGATTGGTAACCCCGGCAAAAGGTAATTGTTGAGGAATATAGAAACCGGGGACTTCACCACCAATGGCATTTTGTAGCGGATAAGGAAAATCCCTTCCGATCAGGATACGTCCGTAAATGGAAGGAATGATAGAGAAACGGCGGGTTACAGGAATGACGCTTGCCCACGAAGCATTCAGTGCTGAAAATGGAGCGTGTTCGTTGTATTGTGCCATATTATCCGTATAGAGTGAATAGGCGGCTCTGAAGTCACTTCCTTTAGAAGGGAAACGTCCTTTATCATAGGTATTATATTGCACTTGGGCAAAATAACTTAGAAAGTGTTCGGATTCTACTTTCAGGTCGGAAATTTCAGGTTTCTTGAACAGGAAATCCTTGTATTTGTAATATTCAAAACGAAGACCGAGTCCGAAACGGAAATTCTTGTACCATACATCAGAGAAGCCGAATTCGGCCAGATGATATTTGTAAGTTGTATTATAGGCACGGTCGCCTTCCTCATAAATATTGATATCATTGTATTGGAACATATACGAGAAGTTGAAATTACGCTGTTGCATTGGTTCCAGCGTATAGTCTATGCGGGCAGCATATCGTTTACCCAACCGACCGGTAAGAGCCAGGCGGGAAGGAATACGAGTTTTGAGGTCTGCTGTTGCATTGACCAACAAAGATGCGATCTCTTCCGAATCGAAACGGATGCCCAGGTTGATTCTTCTTTCATATTTTTCCTGTAACAGGAAGTTGAGGTGATAACCTTCAGGTGTCTCTTTCAACGTATAACTGGCACTGGAGTAGGACTGACTGCCACGTAACTGATACAGGGCCTGTTCTATTTGTTGAGTGGAAATATCGCTGTTTTCTTTCAGATTACATTTCTTCATCAACCATTTTTTATCATCCACCTCTACACCGGAAAATGAGATGTCCGTCACATAAACCGTACGCGCATTAGAAAGAGAAGAATAAGGACCATGTTGTTTCGGGGTATAATCTTCGGCTATTCCTATTTTCTTTTTCACAGCAAGCAATGAACCCCATTGGGCTTTTGCTGCTTCTTCGCCTCTACGCATCAGGGTATCAATGGCGGCTGGAGTAAAACTGGCGGATGAATATCCATCTACATTGACACGAATATAGGTATCTGTGAGGTCTACATCTTTTTCATGGTTAGACTGACAGGTGATATCTACAATCTGCCCCAGAATGTCGGGTACACTATTGAGCTTGTCGGCTTTCTTAAGAGCATTCTGTACGTCTACCCCGATAATAATATCGGCTCCCATTGCTTTCACTACATCCGCCGGATAGTTGTTTACAATACCACCGTCCACTAATACCATACTGTCTTGCCGTACCGGAGTAAATACACCGGGGATAGCCATACTGGCACGCATGGCAGTAGAGAGTATTCCGTCATGGAATACAATTTGTTCTCCATTAACAACATTGGCTGCTACACAGGCAAAAGGAATGGGAAGTTTATTAAAGTCGATAGAGTCATGATACCCTACGGTAAGGTCTGAAAATAGATTAGCCAGATTCTGTCCTTTCATGATTCCTCCGGTAGCGGCATCTTTGGGAGTTTTGGTGAAAGGAATAGAGACTGTATATTTTTCAGATCGCTCACGATCTGTTAATGACATGGCACTTCTTTTGATACGGTCACTCAATAGGAATGTCCAATCTTGTTTTCGTACCATGCTATCCAATTGTTCCGGAGTATAACCGATGGCATAAAGACCGCCTACGATAGCTCCCATGCTGGTGCCGGCTATATAATCAATAGGAATTCCGGCTTCTTCGATCACTTGCAGTGCTTTGATGTGTGCCATTCCTTTAGCACCGCCGCCGCTTAGAACGACACCTACCTTTTTTCTTTGTTCCTGAGAATGCAAAGAAAAAGGCAATAAGATGCCAATTGATAAAACTAATGTTGAAAAGATTTGTTTTTTCATTAGGACATGGTCTAGTGTTGATGTTTAATATAATACAAATGTAGAGCATAATTTGTTTAGTTGTTGAAATGGGAATTAAAAAAAATGTTCCAAAAGTCGGAAATGTGGATAATTTCTACATTTTATCTGGTGGATTCTACATT
>ENA-ORND01001137-ORND01001137.1-human-gut-metagenome-genome-assembly--contig:-NODE-1137-length-19331-cov-5.153870_pt1 | contig 19331 bp, 9 predicted proteins | sample MGYA00242111_ERZ509014 | MGnify/ENA primary metagenome ERZ509014 (study PRJEB26280, sample SAMEA2338694) | human gut metagenome | biome: human gut; feature: human-associated habitat; material: faeces... | reverse complement strand
TAATACTTTAATTAAATAAGACATTATATTATCTATAAATCGGGCGCAAAGGTAGGAATATTTTCTTGATTGACAAAAGAATGGCAGAAGAAAAGAGAATTATATCCGTATTTTTTGTAATATTGCAATCTTTAATTTATACAGTTTTTGCCATGGACGAGAGATTGGACAAAGTCAAGGTGCAATGCGACTATTTACCGCTTATTAATTTTGCGATACAACAAAACGGTGCATCAATCATTCATCAGCTTTCTATTGAGAATACAACGCCTGCCCCGCTGAAGGACATTCAGGTACAAATCACGACAGAACCGACTTTCGGAAACGCCGCTCCGATAGCTGTGGCACAGATTCCGCCCAATGAATCGATATGCCTGTCGTCATTCAATCTCACTTTGTCCGCCAACTATTTCACACAGCTGACCGAACGTTTATCCGGCAATCTGAAAATTGAAATTACTTCCGAAGCAGAATCCGTATTCTGCCAAACCTACCCTATCGACATTCTGGCATACGACCAATGGGGAGGGCTCAATGTATTGCCCGAAATGCTGGCCGCTTTCATCACCCCCAATCATACAGCCATTGTGCCAATCATCAAGAGAGCCGCTTCCATCCTGGGACAATGGACTGATAATCCGTCCCTCGACGAATATCAAAGCCGCACTCCGGACCGGGTAAGGAAACAGATGGCCGCCATCTACACGGCTATCACGGAACAACAGATTATATACAGCACCATCCCCGCCAGCTTCGAGGAATATGGGCAACGTGTACGGCTAGCCGACTCCGTAATGGCACAAAAACTGGGAACCTGTCTGGATATGGCCTTGCTCTATGCTTCCTGCCTGGAAGCAATCGGTCTGAATGCACTCATTATCATCACTCAAGGGCATGCTTTTGCGGGAGCCTGGCTAGTGCCGGAAACTTTTCCGGATCCTACCATTGACGATGTTTCCCTGTTAACCAAACGGACAGCCGAAGGAATCTACGACATTACCTTAGTTGAAACGACCTGCATGAACATGGGACATTCGTCCGATTTCGACAATGCAGTGAAGAAAGCGAACGGAAAGCTGACGGATGGAAACAGTTTCATTCTTGCCATAGATGTGAAAAGAGCGAGACATTCGGGCATCCGCCCCATCCCCCAACGCACTCTGCACGGGCAGGTATGGGAAGTAGAAGAAAAGGAGACCGACATTCAAAGAAGTGCCGTTCATGCCACTCCGCAAAGTATCAATCCGTATGATTTATCGGGCAATGAAACCCAGGCCGTGATTACCAAACAACTGTTATGGGAAAGACGGTTGCTGGATTTAAGCCTGCGCAACAACCTGCTGAATATCCGGATTACCAAAAACACGCTCCAACTCATCCCGGCTAATCTATCCTGTCTGGAAGATGCATTGGCCGACGGAGAAGAATTCCGCATCCTCCACCGCCCTGCCGATTGGGAAAGTCCAGCGATGGATTTCGGGATTTATTCCTCCATACCGGAGTCTGATCCCATGATTGGTTTCATCAACTCGGAACTTTCCCAGAAAAGGTTGCGTTTCTATCTGCCCGAAAACGATTTAGGCAAGGCACTGACTCACTTATACCGCTCTTCGCGTACTTCTATCGAAGAGAATGGAGCCAACACGCTCTATCTGGCTCTCGGACTTTTGAAATGGTACGAGACACCTTCCAGCGAACGTCCCCGCTATGCCCCCATCTTGCTATTACCGGTTGAAATTATCCGTAAATCGGCAGCCAAAGGTTACGTAATCCGTTCCCGGGAAGAAGAAACAATGATGAACATCACCTTATTGGAAATGCTTCGCCAAAACTTCGGAATCACCATATCAGGATTGGACCCGTTGCCTACCGACGAAAGCGGCGTAAACGTCAAGCTGATCTATTCCATTATCCGCAACAGCATTAAGAACCAGCGTAAATGGGACGTGGAAGAGCAAGCGATTCTGGGTATCTTCTCTTTCAACAAGTTCATCATGTGGAATGACATTCACAACAATGCCAACAAACTGGTTCAGAACAAGATTGTGTCCAGCCTCATCAACGGAAAGATAGAATGGAAAGCCGCCACAGAGGAAATAGATGCAACGGATATGGACAAACAAGTGTCGCCTGCAGACATTGTATTACCCATCATCGCCGATTCTTCGCAACTGGAAGCCATCTACGAAGCCGTACACGACAAGACTTTCATCCTGCACGGGCCTCCGGGAACAGGAAAATCGCAAACGATTACCAATATCATCGCCAACGCGCTTTACAAAGGAAAACGTGTCTTATTTGTAGCGGAAAAGATGGCTGCCCTCTCCGTTGTGCAAAACAGATTGGCAGCTATCGGGCTGGCTCCGTTCTGTCTGGAAATTCATTCCAACAAAACAAAGAAACCCGCCGTTATCTCGCAACTGAAAGAAACTACGGAAATTATCAGGCAGACACCTCCCGAAGAATTCAGAAAGGAAGCGGAACGCCTGCTGAATTTACGGGCGGAATTGAATCAATATATCGAAGCCCTGCATAAAGAATACCCGTTCGGGGTTTCATTATACGACGCCATTATTCATTATCAATCCGTGGACGTCGAATCTTGTTTTGATATTCCACAAGCTTATCTGGATACATTAGATAAAGACACATTTGCCCAATGGGAAGATGCCATCGAGCTGCTAGTCCGGACGGCCAATGCGTGTGGACATCCTTACCAGCATCCATTAACCGGTATCTCGATTACCGAATATTCATCAGCCGTTAAGGAGGAATCCTCCCAACTGCTCACCGGATTTATCGACCTGTTGACCACCATCCGGCAGAAGCTGGATGTATTCTCCATACTTCTAAAAGATACGGATATACACCCTACACGCAAGGATTTCCAGACAATCTCCCACATCATCCGGAGAATACTCGACATTCCGGAACTGACTCCCGAATTGCTGACTTTGCCGTTGCTCAACGAAACACTGAATGAATACCGGGAAGTAGTGGTTCACGGACGGAAACGGGATGAACAAAGGAAAGAGATAGAAACCGGATTCACCCAAGAAATCCTGTCTATCAACGCCAAGCAGATGATAACCGAATGGAACCGGGTATCCGCCCAATGGTTCCTTCCCAGATATTTCGGACAGCGAAAAATCAGAAAGGCAATCAACATATATGCTTTAAAAACGATTGAAACAGAAGATATCAAACCTCTGCTCCACCGCATTATCCGGTATCAGGAAGAAGCTGAAGCCGTCCAAAAATACACCGGGCAACTTCCCTCCCTATTCGGACGTCCCGGCAAGAACGAGGATTGGAACACCATTGAGCAGATAATCGACGACATGACTTCCCTCCACTCGCATTTGTTGAACTACGCAAAAGACATTGCCAAAGTTTCGCAAATCAAGCAGAATTTGTCCGCACAACTCACTGAAGGAATTCAAACATTCAGAGACATTCATGCTCATTCTTTCAATGAACTGTATCAGCTCGCAGATACACTCACAGCCACCGAAAAGAAATTGTCCGGCATGCTGGGTATCTCGATCGAAGAACTTTATACCGATTCAGCCGACTGGATAACGATTGCCTTGTCAAAAGCCCGAACCTGGAAAGAGAACCTCGACAAGCTCAAGGACTGGTATCAGTGGCTACAAGCCTACCAAACCCTGCATAGTCTGGGAATAGGATTTATCGCGACGGAATATAAGGAAAAGAATATTCCTACCGGCCAACTTACAGACAGTTTCCGCAAGAGTTTCTATCAGGCGGCTATCCGGTATATCATTGCCAAAGAGCCGACTCTGGAATTATTCAACGGTAAGATATTCAATGACATCATTGCTAAATACAAACAAATATCCGCCAAATTCGAAGAAACGACGCAAAGAGAATTATTTGCCCGGTTGGCCTCCAACATTCCGTCTTTCACTCACGAAGCCATCCAAAGTTCCGAAGTGGGTATCCTTCAAAAGAATATCCGCAACAATGCCCGCGGCATATCTATTCGCAAGCTATTCGACCAAATTCCCACTTTGTTGTCGCGCATGTGCCCGTGTATGCTGATGAGTCCTCTTTCCGTCGCTCAATTCATCGATACGGACGCTGATAAATTTGATTTGATTGTCTTTGATGAAGCCTCACAGATGCCTACTTATGAAGCGGTGGGCGCCATTGCACGGGGTAAAAACGTCATTATCGTAGGCGACCCGAAACAAATGCCTCCTACCAGTTTCTTCTCGGTCAACACCATTGATGAAGACAACATTGAAATGGAAGATTTGGAGAGTATCCTTGACGACTGTCTCGCTCTGTCTATCCCTTCCAAATATTTATTATGGCACTACCGAAGCAAACATGAGAGCCTCATCGCTTTCAGCAACTCCGAATATTACGATAACAAACTGATGACTTTCCCTTCTCCGGACAACATTGAATCGAAAGTCAGGATAGTCAACATCAACGGTTACTATGATAAAGGCAAGTCGCGCCAGAACCGGGCGGAAGCTCAAGCTGTGGTGGACGAAATAGCCAGAAGATTGAGAAGCGAGGAATTAAGAAAGAAAAGTATCGGTGTAGTCACTTTCAGCATTGTCCAACAAGCCTTGATAGAAGACTTATTATCCGACCTTTTTATCTTTTACCCCGAACTGGAAACTCTTGCGCTGGAATGCGACGAACCGTTATTTATCAAGAACCTGGAGAATGTGCAGGGAGACGAACGCGATGTTATTCTCTTCTCTGTGGGCTATGGCCCGGATGCAGAAGGGCGCGTCAGCATGAATTTCGGACCACTGAACCGGGCAGGCGGCGAAAGAAGATTGAATGTAGCCGTTTCCCGTGCCCGGTATGAGATGATTATCTATTCCACCCTAAGGTCGGAGATGATCGACCTGAACCGGACTTCTTCTATTGGAGTAGCCGGACTAAAACGTTTCCTCGAATATGCGGAGAAGGGAACCCGAAGCACCATCAACAGTGTGCCAAGACAACTGTCGGAAGCAACAGTCTCCATCGAAACGATCATTGCCGACAGACTGCGCTCATTGGGTTACACCGTGCATACAGACATTGGTTGCTCCGGATACAAAATAGACATAGGTATCGTCGACACCGAAAATACCTCTAACTATCAGTTAGGTATTATCTGCGACGGCAAAAACTACAAACGTACCAAGACCGCACGTGACCGGGAAATTGTGCAGAATAATGTATTGAAAGCACTCGGATGGGACATCTACCGGATATGGACAATGGACTGGTGGGAAAAGCCGGACGAAGTAATGGCAACTATCCAAGAGGCTATCGCCCGGAAAAAGAGTTCAAAGGTCGGCTCAATGACAGCAACCGAAATCAATTCTACTCCGACAGAAGTGACAGAACCTGCACCGACGACACAGATGACCAACAATGAGATTTCATTCGTACTCAAGGCATCGCCTGCTGCTCCTGAAAAGCAAGCTGCTTCCGTTCTTTCTACTCAAAACCGGATAGAACAAAAGTACAAGTTTGCAAAGATCACCCCATACAGTTATTCACCGGAAGACTTTTTCTTTACGGACAGTTACTCTATCCTCCTCTCCCAAATACGGAAGATTATGGAAAGCGAGGCGCCAATCAGTAAATCCCTGCTCTGTAAGAAAATCCTGTCCGAATGGGGAATCAGCCGCTTGGGAACACGGGTAGAGGCACAAATAGAAACAGCACTCGACACATTGAATATCTATCGCACAGAATACGAAGGACTTGTCTTCTGCTGGAACGACAAAGAGCAATGCGCTTCCTATTCAATCTATCGCCCGGTTTCCGACCGGGAAGCGACAGACATACCACCTGAAGAGATAGCCAATGCCATCCGGCAACTATTGACCGACTCCATCAGCCTGCCTGCGGCAGATTTGATAAAAGCATGCGCACAACAGTTCGGCTTTGCCCGTATGGGATCGAACATAGACGCTGCCATGCAAAGAGGTATTCGCGAAGCTGTGAAAAGGAATTACGCCAAGATAGAAAATGAACGGGTAACGATTGCCAATTAGATTAATACCCTTTCTCCAAACATTTCAAACGGTTAATAGAATCGGATACATACGCATTGTCCGGTTCTATTGACCGCCAATAACAAAGTTCTCCAATCAGCCGTTTCAGATAGACAGGATCACTCGAGCCAATCCGGCGCTGATGTTCCGCCAAGCCTTTCGTCAGGATAAAATAGACATTCTTCCGGATCTCTCTCTTTCTGGCTTTAGGGATTGTCAGTTTCGCACCGGAAGAGACAGATACTCCTGTAATAATCTTCCTGCCATACTCATTGATAAAACGGGTCTTTTTATGATTCGGTTCGAATTTCTCATCACGGATGATTTGTTTGATCCGGGGAATGATTTGTTCTTTGGGAAACACATCTCCCGAAAAAGTCAGGTCATCGGCATAGCGGGTATAAGTCAGTCCGTATTCCGCTGCCAGTGCCGCCAATTTCTTGTCCATCTCATACCCCACGATATTGCTTAACGCCGGACTTGTAGGCGCTCCCTGCGGCAAGTGCCTGTACAAGCAGCACAACACTCCCAATACCTTAGACACATTTTCCGGATAACCAATCTTCTCAAATGTCTTTTTCACTCTCGGACTCCGTATAGAAAAGAAAAAATCATGAATATCCATTTTCAAGACATACCGTTTTCCCAGATGGGGACTGGCATTATCAACCACAGAATGACCGCTCCGGAAACCTACTGCCGCCGGATGAATCATTGTCACAGATGATAATATTCGAGAATTAATAGTGGTTTGAATAGATTGTAATTCTTTGTCAGGAGCAGAAATCATCCGATAACCTCCCTTTCTTTTTCTCATCCAGAACTCCCGGTAATGTTCGGAAACATCCCGTAGAATTTCCTTCAACCGTGCCGTTTCCACTCCCAACAAGTTGGCGCACCAAACAACAGCCGATTCATCAAACTTTTGAACATACTGCGTTCTCGGAACAGTTCCCCCCAAAGCATGCCTAAGCCAGGCTCCGTGTTCCCATTTTACCTTAGTAGTCTTTTCTTCCTTACCACTGCTTGTTGCTTTCCATCTTTTATACCCCTCCTGTTTCCTGCTTGAAGAAATTATCTTATAAACAAGGAAAGCGGTGATAACAATGATCGTTATTAAAATTCCGTCCATTTTGTATATGCATATAAAAAAGAGAGAAGAGAGGATGACTTATTTACTAAAATAAATTTAGGTATTTATACCTTAGAATTTATTTTCTAGGAAAATACCTGTGCTTATGAGGCGACTACACCTCTTTGATGCTAAATTCTGCCCTCATCCTCTCTTATACAAAGATAACTAAAATCTTTCGATAAAACAACCGGAACGAAGAAAACTATCGGTTGAACAACTCAAACGTGAACTTACAGCCTATTCCTCCAAATTTCCAGTTTTCGCTACTCACAAAAACTCCTACGTCGAAAATATGCGTACCGATGCCATATCCTACTTCCAGATAAGGTTGAAGGTGCGGCATAGAGAGGGCACTGATATAAATACGTTCATTCTGCACATAACGGGTGTACTTCATCAGATGCCGGAGAATAAGGAACGGAGCTTCGTAGGTGAAATGCCCCCGTACATAACGGCGGGAGGAGTTATACCAACGTGAGTCAAGCACCTGAAATACTCCGCCGATTTCATCATTCCAACCTACGGGAAGATTATGGCGGGAGAAATTGGCAAAGTCCACAAAATACAACTCATCCTGATTGGTGAATGCTCCGAATCCGAAACGATAATAAATATTACGCATCAATCCCAACCGGATTTGATGCTGAAGGTCAAACTCTATTCTTTCATATTCACCCGTACTCTTGAACACTCCTTTAATACCTCGTTCATAATCGACCGAGAAAGTCGGGTATAAAGAATGGAGGTTAATCTTTCGCTTTCCGTTCATATAATAATAGAGTCCCGGAGTCCACTCTATCCGGATGCGGGGAGCAAAACTGATATAAGTGTTCTTGAATTTATCCATAAATTCCGGGGGCGGCATCGGATAATCACCGGTAATCACAAAACGGGAAGGCTCTACCGCTGTTCTTTTATGGGCAGAGAAACCCAGACCGATATCCAGTCCGTTGACTACTTCAACGGTATGACGGAAATTGAAATACAAGTCCTTAAAATAATCGAGATGAATTAAATCGAAATTGAAGATACTGTCCGGCATAGCTTTCAGTTCGTCCAGCACTTTACTACTATAAATACGGTTACCGTTACCCACATTCAACCGGAAGAATCCCCGTTTCTGCGGCCAGTATTCAAAATCGGCATTCAATGACCAGTAGAATTCCTTACGCGTAAAGTTGTATCCGAGTTTAGGCACAATGCGAAGTAATTTATCCCCTCTGAAAAGACGGTTATAACGAAAATCCTGTCGATAAGACAAACCGTTGCTTCCACTATAACTGAATAAGAGCGGATTGATAAACGGAGAGAATCGCACGCTTCCGATATTGGACAAGTTGAATTTATAATCTTCTACCATCAAATCACCCATCGTTCCCCAAAAGGCCTGACTCTTGGACGGCTTTTCTACCGTTGTCGTGTCACGCCGAAGCAAATTGTCGGAATATAGTTTCTTCTCGCTTTCGCTCAAAGGGATGGGGCGCATGATGGCAAAGGTAGAAGCATCCGTCTTATAAGCATTCGTATCACACTGCAAAGAGAAGGATTCTGAAAGGTTATAATTCTTCTTTTCTTTCTTACGTACCTTCTTTTCTTTCAATTCAATGGATTTATAATCTAAAGAAGCGGTATAATTACCGTCCACCTTATTTCCGAGAAATTTGAAAAGAGCTTCCACTTCATAACGCACTGGCAGAAATTCATTTTTCTTGCCTACATCTCCCATCTTAATCCAACAGGTAAATGTTATCAGTTCCGATCTCCCCGAAAAACGAATTTCACGAACACTCCAAACGTTACTACTGACCACCATATATCCACCCACCAACTGATCGCTCTTAGTGCGGGGGATAAAACGAACCCGATAATCCAGATTGTTAGGATCTCCCATCACGCTGTCTATCCGGTATTTATAGTATTTCTGTCCGTTTTTGGCCAGTGGTGACAATAAACGTTCATCATTCAATAAAGAAGAAGAGTAGATATTTACATTAAAATACTCGAGCAATCCAGGCAATCCCCTGTTTCCTCTCACAGTTCCCTGGGAAGCCTTTACTTTCTGATCGTAAATATTGGGAGCCGTATAATGAAGGTCACTGTATGTTTCAAGCAGATATTCGCGAACACCCTTTTGCAAACGAAACATAGAAGGTACATAACGGAGAATAAAATTCTTTTTCTGAATATCCATCTTACCTTTTATATATAGGTTCGCGCGATAATCACTGACTATCGTTTCATACAAAGGTGCAAAAGTCATCACACGTTCTATAATGGAGTCAGCAGAGATTTCCTGATGGGTATAAGGATTCATTATATAATTATTGGCTGCCCCCTTTGGTATAAAAGAGAACAGACACAATATGCATCCTATCAATATTTTATCTCTCAATCGTCGTATCTCCTTCATTAACGTAGGCAAATATAAAAAAGAATATCGAAAAGCAAGAAAAGTTAGACACTAAAAAGAGTTATCAGAAGAAAACCTTCACATTATTCAAAATAACATGGAGATAAGCTAAATCTTTGGTGCGGTTGTCTCGAAATAAATGCAGGAAGCTCTGCATATTCTGCTATTCTCTTCATATATAAAAAACGAAAATCCTCTTTCAACCTATCACCACCTTTCTGAAACTCTTTATTCATCGTGCTTGCAGAATGGTGATAGGTTGAAAGAGGAATTAATAAAACCTGTATGGAAGAAGTTATAATATGAAGGGGATTTTAACAATAATGGAAAAAATACAAAGTTCCAATATCTGTAAATATAAGAGCCCCCTGAAAACATATTAATGACTAAATCAACCCTTCTATCTTTTTATTTATCACTTTATTCTTGACAAAGAAGAAAATTGTCGTATCTTTGCGATACTCTTCATATCAACCAGGCAGGGAACCTGCCTCGTTTCGTGGCAGGCATTTTTATGCCTGTCCTGATGCTTCATATGGCGGTTTCGTACCCCCGTGTGGAGTGTTAATGCACCCACTGCCTGGTTGGTGAAGAGTAACGGGAAAGGCGGAACCGCTCTTATTTCATAGAAAATCTTCGCCTACCACCTTATTCATAATTATATTATGGAAACAAAACAGGTTACCGTTCAACCAGCGGTGGGAGGCATGATAAAGGCTTCCAAAGATTCATTCGTTATTCCTAAAGAGGAATTAAAGGATTTCTACCTTAAATTCGCTTTCCTCCTGAACCCGGATTCCTGCTCCATAAACCGCACCGAATTCGAACTTTTAAACATTCTGCTGAAAGACCTGAAAAAAATCCTGGCAGCATTGACTCACCTCAACACCCATCCTTGGGACGAAGGCATTGCAGAAATCCAAATTTCATGCGGTGTTTACTCCCTACAAGACAACTTGAGCAAAAAAGAGCGTATGCAGATGAACACCTCTACGGGTAAACACCTACAATTTCTCACCCAAATGGCTATGGACAGTCCAGTATTCAAACAGTTATTCAGGAACTATCACAACCATTATATCCAAGTGGAAAGTTTGGTTAAACAGATGGCTAAAGAAATCGACCAACAGCAACAACAAGAATAGAAGTTGGAGAATAAACAGAGGGGATACTTTTAGAAAAACACATTATTTTTCAAAATACCCCCTCCAAAATAGGGGTACTTTCAGAAAAAACATATAATTTTGCGCCATCAACCGATAAAAAGTAGACCATTTATGTCAAAAATGCGTTTTTTTGCCTTACAAGAGCTTTCCAACCGGAAACCTCTGGAAGTTATTGCCCCTTCCAACAAACTCTCTGATTATTATGGTAGCCACGTGTTCGACCGCAAGAAGATGCAAGAGTATCTTCCCAAAGAAGCATACAAAGCTGTAACCGACGCTATCGAAAAAGGTACACCTATCAGCCGTGAAATAGCAGATTTAATTGCTAACGGTATGAAAAGTTGGGCTAAGTCACTCAACGTCACTCACTACACACACTGGTTCCAGCCTCTGACAGACGGAACAGCCGAAAAGCATGACGGCTTTATCGAATTCGGCGAAGATGGCGGAGTGATTGAACGCTTCTCCGGAAAACTACTGATCCAGCAAGAGCCGGATGCTTCTTCTTTCCCTAACGGCGGTATCCGCAACACTTTCGAAGCACGAGGATATACAGCATGGGATGTTTCTTCACCGGCATTCGTTGTAGATACCACTCTTTGTATCCCCACTATCTTCATTTCTTATACAGGTGAAGCGTTGGATTACAAAACTCCATTGTTGAAAGCACTTGCCGCTGTAGATAAAGCAGCAACGGAAGTCTGCCAGCTATTCGACAAGAACATCACACGCGTATATACCAATTTAGGATGGGAACAGGAATATTTCCTTGTAGACTCTTCCTTATATAATGCACGCCCCGACCTCTGCCTGACAGGACGGACACTGATGGGACACTCTTCTGCCAAAGACCAACAGTTGGAAGACCATTATTTCGGCTCTATCCCTCCACGTGTCACTGCATTTATGAAAGAACTCGAAATCGAGTGTCACAAACTCGGTATTCCTGCCAAAACACGCCATAACGAAGTAGCTCCCAACCAATTTGAGTTGGCCCCTATCTTCGAAAACTGCAACCTTGCCAACGACCACAACCAGCTCGTCATGGATTTGATGAAGCGTATCGCCAGGAAACATCATTTTAATGTACTCCTGCACGAAAAGCCATATAGCGGAGTAAACGGTTCGGGCAAGCACAACAACTGGTCGCTCTGTACAGACACTGGCATCAATCTGTTCGCTCCCGGAAAGAATCCGAAAGGAAATATGCTATTCCTCACCTTCCTGGTAAATGCCTTAATGATGGTTTATAAAAATCAGGATTTATTGCGTGCCTCCATCATGAGCGCCAGCAACAGCTACCGTTTGGGAGCCAATGAAGCTCCTCCCGCCATCCTCTCTTGCTTTCTAGGTTCACAACTCTCGTCTACTCTCGACGAAATTGTCCGCCAGGTAGGAAATGAGAAAATGACACCGGAAGAAAAAACCACACTGAAGTTAGGCATCGGACGTATCCCCGAAATTTTACTGGATACCACCGACCGCAACCGTACTTCTCCTTTTGCATTCACCGGAAACCGTTTCGAATTCCGTGCCGCAGGTTCTTCTTCCAACTGTGCCGCCTCCATGATTGCAATCAATGCGGCCATGGCAAACCAACTGAACGAATTCCGGGCATCGGTAGAAAAGCTGATGGAAGAAGGAGTTGGCAAAGACGAAGCTATCTTCCGCCTGCTGAAAGAAACAATTATCGCCTCCGAACCGATTCGTTTCGAAGGGGACGGCTATTCCGAAGAATGGAAACAAGAAGCTGCACGCCGCGGACTGACTAATATCTGCCACGTACCGGAAGCCCTGATGCACTATATTGACAACCAATCCAAATCGGTGCTTATCGGCGAACGTATCTTCAACGAAACTGAATTAAACAGCCGTCTGGAAGTGGAACTGGAGAAATACACCATGAAGGTGCAAATCGAAGGCCGTGTATTGGGCGACCTCGCCATCAACCACATCGTACCGACTGCGGTTGCCTATCAGAACCGTTTGCTCGAAAATCTTCGCGGACTGAAAGAAATATTCCCGGCTGAAGAATACGAAGTATTGAGTGCCGACCGTAAAGAATTGATTCGTGAGATTTCACACCGGGTCACTTCTATCAAAGTACTCGTGCGCGACATGACCGAAGCGAGAAAAGTAGCCAACCACATGGAAAACTACAAAGAAAGGGCATTCGCATACGAAGAAAAAGTACGCCCATATCTTGACCAAATCCGCGACCACATCGACCACCTGGAGATGGAAGTGGATGACGAAATATGGCCGTTGCCTAAATATAGAGAACTGTTGTTTACCAAATAAAATGTCTGCAAGATTGCACGAAAGCTCCCACTTTTGTGCAATCTTTTTATAGATTCGTTCATTTTCTCATTTTTTCTTTTTACTTTTGTGCTGTATAACACAGTTTTGTAGCACTCATGGTAAAAATGAATATGTCAGACATCGATATTTCGGAACCGTTATCCGATATGTTAGCTCCTCTAAACAATGAGCAAAAGGAGTTTCTGATGAATAATTATACGATACAAACCTACAAAAAGAATGAAACCATCTACTGTGAAGGAGAAACGCCACATCATCTGATGTGTCTCATCAGTGGAAAAGTGAAAATCTTCAAAGATGGTGTGGGGGGTAGAAGTCAAATTATCCGCATGATTAAACCACGCGAATACTTTGCATATCGTGCTTATTTTGCCAAACAAGATTTTGTAACTGCCGCAGCAGCTTTCGAACCTTCCGTTGTTTGCCTGATTCCTATGAGTGCCATCACTACGCTGGTTGCCCAAAATAATGACTTGGCCATGTTCTTTATCCGCCAACTTTCCATTGACTTGGGTATCTCTGACGAACGTACCGTTAATCTGACACAAAAACATATTCGCGGACGCTTGGCCGAATCACTCATCTTCCTGAAAGAAAGTTATGGACTGGAAGAAGACGGTTCTACGTTGAGCATTTATCTTTCACGTGAAGATCTGGCAAATCTTTCCAATATGACTACTTCGAACGCTATCCGTACCTTGTCGCAATTCGCTACGGAAAGACTGATTACTATCGACGGAAGAAAAATCAAAATCATCGAAGAAGAAAAGCTGAAGAAAATAAGCAAGATTGGGTAAGAGAGTTTCTGCACCAATCGCTCCACCCTAAATAGTGAACATACATATAGAAAATATAATTGCAGACATAAAACGTGGCAACAAACAGGCTTTCAAAAAGCTATTTGATGACTACTATCCTATTCTTTGCGTGTTCGCATCCCACTATATTGAAGACAAAGAAGTTTGCAAAGACATCGCGCAAGATGTATTGTTAGCTTATTGGGAACGGAAAGAAGATTTTGACGACATTTTGAAAGTAAAAAGCTTCCTTTATACCGTCACCCGAAATAAATGTCTGAATCACTTAAAACATGAGCAATTAGATATTCCCAATTTTTCTGGACAGGAAGAGTTCGATAGTGGCTTTGAAGCTGCCATTATCGAACAGGAAACATTCCACATGGTTCGCAAAGCGGTAGAAGAATTGCCTACCCAAATGCGAAATATCATCTTATACTCTATGAAAGGGTTAAAAAACCATGAGATTGCTGACAAATTGCAAATTTCAGAAGGCACTGTCCATACGTTAAAGAAATTCGCCTATCGCAAACTTCGCGAAAGTCTCAAAGGCATAAATTACACCTTATTACTATTTTTATGCAAATAAAGTAACTTTTTGGTTACCCCGTTTTTTCGATTGGATTGTTTTACTTATATAACAAATCGAAAAAAACGATGAATTCATTTAAAGAAAAATTTAAAATTGCAAAAATCTTAGCTTCTCTATTCACTCATTCGTCTATTCCAGAGGAAGAAAAAGCCTACCGTGAATGGATTAATAAAAACCCGGAGCATCAAAAGCTAGCCAAACGAATATTGAATGGGGAAACGTATGAAAAAAACGCCCAATTAATCAAAAGTTTTTCTTCACAAAAAGCATGGGATAGAATCTATCCGCTACTAGGAGGAGAAAAAACATCCGGTTTTCTTTCATGGAACAGGAGTCTGAAATATGCGGCTCTTCTTTTGCTATTGTTAATACCGATTTCATACCTTATTTATAATTGGGTAGCCGGAGAACCAATCGGTGAAATCACTCCAGGAACCCATGGCGGAGAACTGACTTTAAGTAATGGCAACACCTTCAACCTTTTTGAGAATGTCCTTCCGGAGGGTGTAACTAAAGTGTTTATCATTGACTCCAAAGGGATTAATTATCAAACTCCTGCCAACAAGCCCAAAGTGAAAGAAATCAAAAATACGCTTCGTACACTGCATGGTATGGAATGTCACATTGTCCTTTCAGATGGAACAAAAGTACATCTGAACGCAGAATCACAACTGACTTATCCGATTTGTTTCAGCGATAAGGAACGTATCGTACAGGTTGAAGGTGAAGCCTATTTTGATGTTGCTCCAGATAAAGCACATCCTTTTATCGTGCAAACACCGCACACTTCTATTCGGGTGACAGGAACTTCTTTCAATGTAAGGGCTTATGCGGATGAAGAAGTGGAAAGTACTACACTAGTTAGTGGAGCTATAGAGATTAGCAGTGAAAGCGAAGATTATGAATTGATTCCAAACCAACATTTCGTATATGACAAAAATAGTCGAAAAAGTACCGTATCTAACGTAAATACTGAATTATATACTTCCTGGGAGTCCGGATCATTCATTTTTATAAATGTTCCTCTCCAGAATGTAATGTCGTATCTTTCCAAATGGTACGGATTCAAATACACTTTTGAAGACGACACAGCCAGACAGGTGCAAATTGGAGCTTATCTCAACCGCTATGCAAACATGAATCCGATTATTAACATGATAATGGAATTAAATATGGTAGACATAAAACAGAAAGAAGGTATACTGCACATTTCTTATAAACAATAACTATTAATACATATTATAACTAACGCATTATGAAAAAACGAACACAATCCTCCTCAAAGGGAGTATCTTATGTAAGCAGAAAATTCGTTAAGTTCTGTCTTTTATGGATATTCTCCCTTTCTTCACTTATGATTCAAGCACAAGACAATCAGCGAATCTCCGTTGATCTGAGAGGCGAAAGCTTGGAATCTACGCTTTGGTATTTGCAAAACCGTACAAAATTCATCTTTATGTACGCAACAGAAGATATCGCTAACATAACCGATATCAGCGTAAGGGCAAAAAACAAAACGATCACCGAAATTCTGGATGAATGTCTGGAAGGAACTAACCTGACTTATGAAGTATCAGGCACTGCCATCGTTATTAAGAAAAGAAAGACTAATAAAATCACGATTAGTGGGTGGATACGTGACGCAAGCGGTGAAGCACTTCCCGGAGCTACAGTCACTGTACGAGGTTCAAAGCATGGAGCTATCGCCGGACTAGACGGACATTACACTTTCAATATTCCTGCGCAAGAAGGGTTAATATTAACTTATTCATTCATCGGAATGGAGAAAAAGACTGTAAGATATACAGGAAAGAAAACGATTAATGTCACTCTAAACAGTTCCAGTACTGAAATCGACGAAGTGGTTGTAACCGGTTATCAAAATATTCAACGCCGTGACCTAGTAGGTTCTATTACCACAGTAAAAGCAAAAGATATTTTAATGCCTTCGTATACCACTATTGACCAAATGTTGCAAGGACGTGTGGCAGGGATGATTGTCACTAATACAAGTAGTCGTGTAGGTACTGCCCCGAAAATTCAAATCCGTGGTACCAGTACCTTACTGGGTAATCAAGACCCACTTTGGGTAGTTGACGGCATCATTCAGGAAGACCCCCTGGAATTGAATGCATCTTCTCTAATGACAGAGGACTTAAAAAACATTATCGGTAATCAGATTTCTTGGTTGAATCCTGCTGATATCGAAAGTATTAGTATTTTAAAAGATGCTTCTGCGACCGCTATTTATGGTTCAAAAGCATCGAATGGTGTTATTGAGATCACAACCAAAAAGAATACGACCGATCGTCTAAGTGTCAATTACACCTCTAATTTTGTAATGGGCACGCGTCCCAACTATAGACAGTTTAATTATATGAACTCCAAAGAAAGAGTACTATTCTCACAAGAAGCTTTTAACTGGGGAACACCTTATGGCACAGAACCAATCAAACAAATATATACTTATGAAGGATTATTGAATATGTATCTATCGCATGATATATCTTCTGAAGAATTTCTGGCACAACGCAATGTTTTGGAAACACAAAATACAGATTGGTTCAAACTACTAACCCGCCGTTCTTTTAGCCATAACCATAATATAAGTGTTTCCGGTGGAACAAATAAATACAGTTATGCAGCTTCTATGGGATATTCCAATAGCGAAGGGCAGGAAATAGGAAACGACAGTGAACGTATGACCGGACGCGTTGCCATCACCATACGCCCGGTACAAAAACTAACAATTAATGCAACGATCAACGGTAGCATAAGTACGAATAACGGTTTTGCCGGAGGAGTCAATCCTATGGGGTATGCTACTACTACCAATCGTTCTATAGACCCTGATGCTTACTATCAAATGAAAGCCTCATACCCATACAATAGCGGAGTCAAATCATTATCATACAATTTCGTAAATGAACGGAATAATAGTGGTTCTAAATCAAAATCAAGTTTCATGTCAGCTTCGCTAGACTTGAAATGGAATATATTGGACTGGTTAACTTACCAATTTACTGGTGGATATTCAAATAATAACAGCACAAACGAAGCTTGGGAAACTGAACAAACGTTTTATATTGCTGAAACATATCGTGGTTATGATTTCAACTCTGTCTCACCAAACAGTAAAGAGTTTGGAGCAGCCTTACTCCCATTCGGAGGCGAATTATTCACAAATAACGCACAGCAGTACTCTTACAACATCCAAAATAAACTGCAATTCAGTAAAGCCTTTAATAATGAGAACCGAATTAATGCTTTAGTAGGTATGGAATTACGTTCTTCCACTAATAAAGGTGTCAGCAATACGGTATGGGGATATGCCCCAGATAGAGGAGAAGTAATAACATTACCAACCACTCCACAAGCTTTTACACCTATTACAGGTTCTAAAGACGAAGGATGGGGGCTTTTAAAAAAGATATATGATGGTGGATGGAGAAAAGTCAATACTACAGACAATTACCTTTCCATATTCGCCACATTGGCATATTCACTCAAAAACCGATATGTTGTTAATGCAAATATACGTAATGATGCATCCAACCGTTTCGGTCAGGATGCTAATCACCGTATTGATCCTACCTATTCATTCGGTTTCTCCTGGAGAGCTTCTGAAGAGGACTTCATGAAGAAATATGTAAAATGGATAACAACTTTAAACTTCCGCGGCACCTATGGTATTCAAGGAAATGCAGTAACGCGCATTAGTCCGGATTTGATTTTAAATCAGGGGAAAGTGGCTAATCTATACAACAGATATCAATCTACCATCTCCCAAATCCCAAATCCGAATCTATCATGGGAACGTACCAAATCATGGAATTTCGGTGTAGACCTGGAATTATTCAGTATGTTTTATATGAATTTGGAATATTATACAAGACGCTCCAATGCCATTGTTGAACTGGAATTACCTTATGAATATGGAATAACATCCATGAAACGCAACGGTGGTATTATCCACAACAGAGGTATCGAATATACATTAACTTTTACCCCGATACAGAAACGGGACTATGCATTAAGTATCAGCTTGAATGCTTCCAAGAACTGGAATGAAGGCGGACATACAGACATTGATGTCAATGCAGCTTCCTTCTTAAGTGGACGCTCAGATATTGTACTAAAAGAAGGGTATCCGCTCAGCAGTTTCTGGTCATACTCTTTTGCAGGATTAGACGGAAAAACCGGTGAAGCTTTATTCAATCTTTTGGACATTCCGGAAGAAGAACGTAGCAGACAAATAGATCCGACTACTTATCTGGTATATTCTGGTCAGAAAGAGCCTTATTTCACAGGTGGATTGAGCTTAAGTTTCCGCTATAAATCATTAACTTTAAACACCAGTTTTTCACTTTTACTCGGCAACAAGAAGCGTCTGCCATCACCATACGAACAATTCGCTAGTTCTTATTATATGCCAGATCCATATACAAATATAAACCGCGATTTACTGAACCGTTGGAAAGAACCGGGAGACGAAGCCCATACAATCATTCCTTCTTTACCCAAAGCAGGAATGGCTTATATAGAATTGCCAAACAATGAGAATGTTTATAGTATTCCATTATGGGAACAATCTGACGCTATGGTGGTCAGTGGTTCTTTCTTACGCTGTCGCAACATCGGTCTATCCTGGCAAATGAAACGTGAGTGGTGCGAAAAAATATATATGAAAAATCTATCACTCAACTTTAACATGGATAACATCTTTGTTATCGCCAGCAAACGTTTCAACGGTTTCGACCCGGAAGTTAGCAACAGTGTACTTCCACGGAATTATTCATTAGGTATTAACATTGGTTTCTAAAAAAATAAAAAGATAGACAATGAAAAGAACTATATATATACTAACAGGA
>ENA-ORND01001132-ORND01001132.1-human-gut-metagenome-genome-assembly--contig:-NODE-1132-length-19375-cov-3.571946_pt1 | contig 19375 bp, 20 predicted proteins | sample MGYA00242111_ERZ509014 | MGnify/ENA primary metagenome ERZ509014 (study PRJEB26280, sample SAMEA2338694) | human gut metagenome | biome: human gut; feature: human-associated habitat; material: faeces... | reverse complement strand
CCCGCCGCCGTTTTTATTGCCCTGCGGAAAACAAAAAAGGCAGGCGGGCTCGCCAATCTGCAAATATTTTCTAACTTTGTGCATACGATACGAACATGGAGCCTGCAGAACTCATATCCGCCATACGCGCCGGGAGCCGCGAAGCCTTCGACGAGATGTGCGGCCGTTATTATGCGCCGCTGACGGCCTACGCACGCCTCTTCCTGAACGGGAACTGGGCGCAGGACGTCGTGCAGGACGTATTCGTTAACGTATGGGTGCGCCGCGAGGCGCTCGACCCGGGGCAGTCGCTCTACGGGTACCTGCTCCGCTCGGTCTATAACCAGTCGGTCAACTACGTCAACAAGCACCGCCATGCGTGCAGCTACCGCTCCTACTACCAGGAACGTATCGAAAGCATCGGCTACGCCTATTACGATCCCGACCGGAATCCGGTCATCGAAAAGCTCTACTCGCAAGATCTGCGCACGAGCATCAACGAGGCGATCGCAGCCCTCCCGGCCAAATGCCGCGAGGTCTTTTCGCTGAGTTACCTGCAAGGGTTCTCCCACCGCGAGATCAGCGAACGGATGGGGATTGCGCAGAGCACGGTCGAAAACCATATTTACCTTGCCCTGAGGCAACTGCGGGCAAAATTGTCGAAATCGGAGCTAATTCTGCTGCTGTTTTTCATTTTTTTACAAAATAATTCCCATCCGCTTGGGTAGATTTCTCCCGTGGATTGTATACTAAACGGACACAGAACAAATGGACGATACGATTATAATGGACTCAGTCATACAAAAATATTTTGCCGGGGAGACTTCGGAACAGGAGGAAAAGTACCTTCTCGCGTGGCTGGAGGAGTCGGAGGAGCACCGCAAATACTTCTTCGAACTGAAGAGCCTGTGGGGGGCACGCCGCGTCTTCGAGGAGAGCACCGACCTGTCGCGCTTCGCGTCGTTCATGCGCAGCACCGACCATCGGATCGGGAGTATCGTCGCCGGCGAGCGATCCACCCGTCGCCGCAGACTGGTGCGGTGGACGCTGGGGGCCGCTGCTGCCGTCCTGCTCGCCGTTTGCGCCGGCACGGCATGGCATTTCCTCTCGACACCCGACATATACCGGGTTTACGAGAACACGGGCGATGCGGTGACGACCGTCACGCTCGACGACGGCACGCATGTGTGGCTCAACGCCCGTACGAAACTGACGCTGCCCGAAGCCTTCGGCCCGACGCAGCGCAACGTGCAGTTGGCCGGCGCGGCCTTCTTCGAGGTGGCGCGGGACGAAGCCGCCCCGTTCGTCGTGTCCACCGACAAACTGCGCGTGCGCGTGCTGGGCACCTCCTTCTGCATGCAGGCCTACGAAGGTTCGCAGCAGGCCGAAGTCGTCCTCGAACACGGTTCCGTACGCCTTCAGACGCCCGCAGGGGTCAACCTGGTGACGCTGCAACCCGACCAGCGCGCCCTGTACGACGCTGCGGACGACAACCTCGCCATTACGCAGGTCAACGCTTCGCACCTCGTGCTGACCCAGTACGACCTGGTGACGATGTCCGACGCTACGCTGCACGAGATCATCTCGCACATCGAGACGACCTTCGGCGTGCGGCTTTCGGTGCCGGGACGCTACGGCGACAAACGCTATACGTTCAATTACCAGCGATCCAATTCGCTCGAAGAGGTGCTCAATATCGTCGAATACCTCACGGGCGAGCATTGCGAGGTCATCTACCGCAAGAAATAAGCGCAGCGGCCGCCGGATTCCCGGGATCGGCCGCACGCGGCACCGGCGCCGGCTCCCGTACCGGAATGCCGGCAGGATCGCACAACAAAAAGAGGCTCTGGAAAGAGCCTCTTTTGTCGTTTCACGGGCCGCAGGCGCCGCGGGATCAGAGCGTCGAAAGCCAGTCGAGCGTGGCTTTCTGCCAGTCGTCGTAATAGCGGAAGCGGGAGTTCATGCCCCAGCCGTGGCCGCCCGACGGATAGATGTGCAGCGTGGCCTTGATGCCGTGTTCCTTGAGCTTCTGGTAGAACAGCGCGCTGTTCACGGCTGGTACCACCTTGTCGTCGTCGCAATGGAACAACAGCGTGGGCGGCGTGGCGGCATCGACCTTCTTTTCGAGCGAGAACTCCTGTGCAAGGGGCTTGTCGGCATCTTCGGCGCCGAGCAGCTGTACGAAAGTCCCCTTATGGCGTTTGTCCGGGTCGGCCGAGATCACCGGGTAGAAGAGGATCATGAAGCCCGGCTTCACGTCCGAAAGCGTCCCGACGCTCCCGGCGAGGTAACCCCCGGCCGAAGTCCCCGACACCCCCACTTTCGCGGGGTCGATGTTCAGTTCCGCAGCCATCGAACGCATCACGCGCAGCGCCTCGTCGGCATCGTTGCGCGGAACCTCGCTGTGGCCGTTGGGCAGGCGGTATTTCACCACCGCGGCCGTGATGCCGTTCCGGGCGAACCACTGGGCCTCCTTATGTCCGTTGCCGACCGAGAGCGACGAATAGCCGCCCCCGGGGAAAAACACGAGCGCCTGTCCCGTGGCATTGTCCCCGGCCTTGTAAATCCACATTTCGGCCGTCTGCGTGTTTTTCCACTGTCCGGGCTTGGATTCGACCTCGTCGCCCGAAAGCCCGTTCGAGGTGGGTGCCGTCGTGTTGTCCCACAGGACAACGTGGTAATCCTGCGCACAAATCGCCGACGACAGCATGAGGGCGAAGAGCAGGAGCATTGTTTTCTTCATAATTCGAGTTTTAGACGTTGGGATAAAGATAAAAATTATTTGTCAGTCCGTATACGGTGTTTCAACGGGGCGATGGCCGGGGGGCCGACGCTGAATTCCCCGAGACCGAGCGCCACGAGGCGCTGCGTGGCGCGCGGGTCGGCAGCCAGTTCGCCGCACATCCCGGCTTCGATACCCGCCCGGTGCGCGGCGTCGAGCACCATGCCGATGCTGCGTTGCACGGCCGGGTCGAATGCGTCGCAAAGGTAGGCTACGCGGGGGTTTCCACGGTCGGCGGCCATCACGTACTGCGTCAGGTCGTTGGTGCCGATGCTGAAAAACCGCGCCCGGGCAGCCAGTTCGTCGGCGATGAATACGGCGGCCGGGGTCTCGATCATCACCCCCAGCGCTATGTCGCGGTCGTAGGCAACCCCTTCTGCGTCGAGTTCCGCCATGCAGGTCTCGACAACCGCTTTGGCGGCGCGGAACTCCCCGACCGAAGCTATCATCGGGAACATCACCCGCACGTTGCCGAATGCGCTCGCGCGTAGCAATGCCCGCAGCTGGGTGCGGAACAGCTCCGGCATGGCCAGCGAAACCCGGATCGCACGCCATCCCAGAAACGGGTTTTCCTCCGGCTCGAAATGCATGTAGGGCAATGCTTTGTCCCCGCCTATGTCAAGTGTCCGTACAGTCAGCGGACGTGCCCCGCAAAGCTCCGCCGCGGCACGGTATGCCGCAAACTGCGTCTCTTCGTCGGGGAGCGCCGGGCCCTGCATGTAGAGGAACTCGCTCCGGAAAAGTCCGATGCCCTCGGCGCCTGCATCGAGCGCGCGTCGCACTTCGTCGACGTTCGCGGCATTGCCCAGCACCGTGATCCGCCGCCCGGCGGGCGTGACGGCGGGCGCTTGTGCATCCGCCGCGCAGCGGAACGCATCCTGGCGCAGCGATTCGAGCCGCGCGGCGTATTTGCGTCCGGTAGCCGGATCGGGATCGACGATCAGTTCGCCCCGCTCCCCGTCGATTATCAGCCGGTCGCCGGTTCTGACCTGCCGCATGCACCCGGCAACGCCGACCAGCGCCGCGATGCCCTTGTTCCGGGCGATGATCGCGACATGGCTCGTCACGCTTCCGTGCGCCGTCACCAATCCGGCGACCCTGCTGAAATCCATCTGTGCCGTATCCGAAGGCGCCAGCTCGTCGGCCACCACGATCGTCCCCGGAGCCAGCCCGGCAAAGGGATCGTGGGCGGTTTCGCCCGACAGGATGCGGCCGATACGCGCACATACGTCCCGCACATCGTCGGTACGTCCGCGCAGGTAGTCGTCGTCGAGCGCCGCGAACATGCCGCACACCTCTTCGCAGGCTTCTCCGAGCGCCTGCTCGGCGGACAGGTGCTTTTCCGCAATCCTCCCCTCGACCAGCCCGGCGAGCATCGGGTCGCCGGCCATCTCCAGATGGGCGGCGAAAACAGCCTCCCCTTCCGCCAGTGCGGACAGCTCCGCCTTCGCACGCTCCAGCGCCGCATGGAACCGCCCGGCCTCGGCCACGGGGTCGCCTGCCGCGGCCGTAGCAGCGGCGGATGCGCGGCGTTGCAGCACGAACGCCGTCCCGACGGCGATCCCCGCCGTCGGGATTCCTCGGATCGTGAACATCATTCGCGGATGCCGGCGATGAAATCCGTTACGGCCCGCACGGCGGCGGCTTCGTCGCCGCCCTCGGCGCAGACTTCCACTTCGGTGCCGTGTTTGAGCCCCAATGCCAGGAGCGAAAGAATGCTCACGGCACTGGCCTCCCGGGCCGCGGTGCGCAGGGTGATCCTGGCGGGCGCAAGCCCCCTGATTAACTTTACAAGTTCGCCCGCAGGCCGCGCATGCATGCCGTTCGGGGCGGTGATCGTTACTTTTCCGGTTGTCATATAGGTAGTTATTTCAGTGCTTCGTATATCACCTGCGGATCGCCTTCGGTCGTCAGCCTCCGCAACAGTTCTTCGTCCCCGAATACCTCGCCCAGCCGGGCCAGGATATCGAGGTGAGCGTCCCCCACGCCGGCAATGCCCACTACGAGGTATGCCTTTTCGTTGCCGAACGCAACCCCGCCGGGGTATTGCAGCACCACGATGCCCGAGTGCAGGACGCACTTCTTGGCGTCGGACGTCCCGTGCGGAATGGCGATGCCCATGCCCATATAGGTCGTTGCCGACTCCTCGCGGCGCAGCATGGCATCCGCATATCCGGGTTCGACATATCCGCCCGCTGCGAGCAGTTCCCCAGCCCGCCGGATCGCGGCTTCCTTGGGTTCGGAGGGAAGCCCCGTCCGGATATTCCCGGGGCGCAAAACCTCGCCGGAAGACCGCCCCGCGGCATCGTCCGGCTGCGGGGCGGCCATGCGATCCGGGGCATCCCCCACCCTTCGCAGGCCGGCGTCGGAGGGCTGTGCATCCGCCGTCCCGGCAGGCAGACCGCCGGCTCGGGGAATGGCGTCCGCACCGTCCTGCTGCGCCAACCGGGCGAACAGGGCGTCGAGGGCCGGGTCTGCCAGGAAATTGTCGATCACGACCAGCGCAGCGCCATGTCCCGCTCCGGCGATCCGCCCGGCCAGCACGGACTGGCAGACAACGACGTCGGCATCGGCGGGAATGCCGTCCGCGGCACAGTTGCCGACCACCATGCCGATGCCCGCATCGGAGAGCCTTTTTCGAAACCGCGTGGCACCCAGCGCACTCGACCCCATGCCCGCATCGCAGGCGAAAACCACCTTGCGGATATGTGCCGGGAAGTACTGCGCGGCCTTTACGGCGGGCGCCCCGCCCTGCGTGGCGGGGATTGCGCCTGTCGGCATATCCTCCGCGGTGGCGGCACGCCGGACGAAGGGCGCCGCCATGAGCAGCGACACCGCCGTGGAGATCAGCACTCCGGCCAGCACGACGAGGGTCTGGCCTTTGGGAGCCATGGCCAGCACCGAAATGATGCTGCCGGGCGAAGCCGGCGCCACCAGTCCGGCCCCGGCAAGCGAAAAGAACAGCAGCCCGGCGGCACTGCCCGCAACAGGGGCGAGGATCAGCGCCGGGCGCGCCAGGATATAGGGAAAATAGATTTCGTGGATACCGCCGCAGAACTGGATGATTACGGCGCCGGGCGCCGACTGGCGCATATTGCCGCGGCCGAAAAACCAGCAGGCCAGCAGTACGCCCAGCCCGGGGCCTGGATTCGTTTCCAGCAGGAACATGATCGACTGCCCGGTTTCGCGGGCCTGCTCGATGCCGATCGGCGAGAAGATGCCGTGGTTCAGGGCATTATTGAGGAACAGCACCTTGGACGGCTCGACCAGAAGCGACACGAGCGGCAGCAGTCCGTGGCGGATCACGACCTCCACGCCGTTGCTGACCAGCAGCGTCAGCCCCGTCACCGCACCGCCGATGACCCAATAGCCCAGTATGGCCAGCAGCATACCGAGGATGCCTATCGAGAAATTGCTCACGAGCATCTCGAAGCCCGCCTTTATGCGTCCCTGCGTAAGTTTGTCGAACCACCGGATCGTATACCCGCCCAGCGGGCCCATGACCATGGCTCCGATGAACATCGGGATATCGCTGCCGACGATGACGCCCATGGCGGCAATGGCCCCGATTACCCCGCCGCGTTCGCCGGCGACGTTGCGCCCGGCCGTATAGGCGATCAGCAACGGCAGCAGGTAGGTCAGCATCGGGTCGACCAGGCGTGCCATCTGGGTGTTGGGCCACCATCCCGAGGGGATGAAGAGCGCCGTGACGAATCCCCACGCGATGAACGCGCCGATGTTGGGCATGACCATGCCGCTCAGGGCCCTGCCGAATTTCTGTATTTGTTGTCGCATAGCTTTCTTTCTTGTATATAATACAAGGAAAGCGCGCGAATCACCTATTCCGCAGGCAAAGAATCGCCCTGTTTTTTTTCGGGCGGCGGCGGATTTTGCCTTTTATTGCCCCCGTACGGTGCCGCGCCGGAGGCTCCCGCCAACAAAAAACCGCCTCCCCGGTCAGGGAAGGCGGTTGCATTATTGCACGGGCAGGTTACATCATCTCTTCGTAGGCGAACTGCACGGCACGGTTCAGGATCGCGATGAACGGCTGCGTGCGGCGGAACTCCGCGAGGGTTCGCTCCAGCAGGTCGTCCGAGAGCAGGAACTCCTCGGTGATCTTCTTGGCAATATAGAAATCCTTGAGTTTCAGCATCTCGGCATACTCGCTGTCGGCAGGGAATCCCGTAGGCACCCGCTTGAGCTTGTTCTCTTCGACGATGGCGAACCCCTTGGCCTTGCGGATGGCCGCCGCGATTTCCGCACCGTTGTCGAGGATCTCCTCGCGCACGCTGCGCAGCACGACCGGCTCGGGGCAGTAGAGCCCCGCCGAAAGCAGGTTGCTCCATACGAGGCTGTCGCAGCAGGGTTCGATGTGGAAATAGTAGCCTGCAAACCCCGACTTCTTGCCCTTGGGCGCGATATACGCACCTATATATGTTTTATAGGGCGACTTGTCGGGACTGAACCGCGTGTCGCGGGCGATGCGGTAGGTGCAGTCCTGCACCCTGAGGCCGCGCACCGTGGGGTCGAACTCGGCGATCCCGGCGATGAGCTGCTCCGTGAAAGCCGCGAAGTATCCCTTCACGTGCGCCCATTCGGTGCGGTGGGCGTCGAACCATGCACGGTCGTTGTTGTCGTGCAGGCGGCGGAAAAAGTCGATGACCTCTTTCATCCTACCGGAATTTTACCAGGCGAAAAGCGGATAGTCGGCCATCAGGGCGTTCACGTCCTTGCGTACGGCGGCAATATTGGCTTCGTTCTCGGGGTCGTGCAGCACCCGGTCGATCAGGCCGACGATGTAGTCCATCTTGTCCTCTTTCAGGCCGCGGGTGGTGATGGCCGGCGTCCCGAAGCGCAGCCCCGAGGTCTGGAACGGCGAGCGGCTGTCGAAGGGCACCATGTTCTTGTTGGTGGTGATGTCGGCCGCCACGAGGCACTTCTCGGCCAGCTTGCCCGTCAGCTCGGGGAATTTCGTGCGCAGGTCGACCAGCATCAGGTGGTTGTCCGTGCCGCCCGAAACGATCTTGTAACCGCGTTTAACGAACGCTTCGGCCATCGCCCGGGCGTTCTTCTGCACCTGCGCCTGATACTCCTTGTACGAGGGCTCGAGCGCCTCGCCGAACGCCACGGCCTTGGCGGCGATGACGTGTTCCAGCGGGCCGCCCTGGATGCCGGGGAATACGGCCGAATTGAGGATTTGCGACATCATCTTCACGGCACCCTTGGGCGTGGTGAGCCCCCAGGGGTTCTCGAAATCCTTGCCCATCAGGATAATACCGCCGCGCGGGCCGCGCAGGGTCTTGTGCGTCGTCGAGGTGACGATATGCGCGTATTTCACGGGGTTGTCCAGCAGCCCGGCGGCGATCAGGCCGGCCGTGTGCGCCATGTCCACGAGCAGCAACGCCCCCACCTTGTCGGCGATGGCGCGCATACGTTTGTAATCCCATTCGCGCGAATAGGCCGAGGCGCCTCCGACGATCACCTTGGGCTTGCACTCCAGCGCCTTGCGCTCCATGGCGTCGTAGTCGATGACGCCCGTAGCCTCGTCGAGCTGGTAACCCACGGCGTTGAAATACTTACCCGACATGTTGACCGGCGAACCGTGCGAAAGGTGGCCTCCGTGCGCCAGGTCGAGCCCCATGAAGGTATCGCCCGGCTGCATGCAGGCGAAGAATACCGCCATGTTGGCCTGTGCGCCCGAGTGGGGCTGCACATTGGCGTATTAGGCGCCGTAGAGGCGGCAGATGCGTTCGATGGCGAGTGTCTCGACCTTGTCCACGACCTCGCAGCCGCCGTAATAGCGGGCCCCGGGATAGCCCTCGGCATATTTGTTGGTCAGCACGGAGCCCATGGCTTCCATGACCTGGTCGCTGACGAAATTCTCCGAGGCGATCAATTCGATGCCATGCATCTGACGGCTGCGCTCGGCGGCGATCAGATCGAAAATCTGGGTGTCTCTTTTCATATCGTTAAGGGTTTTACGAAATTCCGTTTACGGACGGTAAAGTTAGTAATATTTGGCGAAAATCCGGCGGCAGCGGGACGTTTCAAAATATTTTTCTTAACTTTGTTCGTCTTTTGGACGAAAAAAGGAAAAACAGAATATTTTACCGAAACTCTTAATACGTTGAAAGTTATGAAATTACTCGAAGGAAAAGTGGCTGTCGTAACGGGTGCAGCCCGCGGCATCGGCAAGGCCATCGCACTTGAATTCGCCAAGGAAGGCGCCGATGTGGCGTTCACCGACCTGGCGATCGACGAGAACGGCAAGGCCACCGAGGCCGAGATCGCAGCGCTGGGCGTCAAGGCCAAAGGCTATGCCTCGAATGCGGCGAATTTCGAAGAGACGCATGAGGTCATCGACCGGATCGTGAAGGACTTCGGCCGCATAGACATCCTGGTGAACAACGCCGGCATCACCAAGGACGGCCTGATGATGCGCATGTCCGAGGCGCAGTGGGACGCCGTGCTGACCGTAAACCTCAAGTCGGCGTTCAACTTCATCCATGCCGTGACGCCCATTATGGCCCGCCAGAAGAGCGGTTCGATCATCAACATGTCGTCGGTGGTGGGTGTCAGCGGCAACGCGGGCCAGTGTAACTATTCGGCCTCGAAGGCCGGCATGATCGGCCTGGCCAAGTCGATCGCCAAGGAGATGGGCCCGCGCGGCATCCGCGCCAACGCCATCGCCCCGGGCTTCATCATGACCGAGATGACCGACAAGCTGCCCGACGAGGTGAAGGAAGGCTGGTACAAGCAGATCCCGCTCCGCCGCGGCGGTACGCCCGAGGATGTGGCCAAGGTCGCGCTGTTCCTCGCGTCGGATCTCTCGTCGTATGTCAGCGGGCAGGTGATCCACTGCTGCGGCGCGATGAACTGCTAAAAGACGGTACAGACCATAGAAATACGAAAAACCGCGCCGCGAGACACCGGCCGAAAAGAAAAAGTGCCCGTCCGGACAAATCCGGCGGGCACTTTTCTTATATGCGTACCCTACCGGGAGTTCCGCACGCTTACGCTCCGTCGGCAGAAGCCTTTTCGCACTTCTTCGAGCCGGTCGCAGCGCTCCTGAAGCGGCTCTCATGCCCGCGGAACGGGCGCAGCCGACGCCCCGGAATACAAGTTGCATCTTTTTGTGTATATTTGCCGTATGAAACGTCTGACAACCACCCTGGCACTCCTCGCCGCCGCGCTGTATGCGACGGCGCAAGAGGCTACGCTCCCGACACCCGACGCCAAGGCGCTCGGCATGGGCGGCGTAGCCATGACGACCCTGTCGGGTTCACACGCCATCTATAATAACTCGGCGACGGCCATCTTTTCGCAGATGCCCTCGCAGGTCTCCTCGTCCTACTACGGGCAGGGCGAATTCGATTATTATGCCGTGACCGGGTTCTGCCGGTTCGACAACGTCAACCTGGCACAGATCGGCTGGCGGCAATACCTGCGCGAACGGGGCAACAACGACATGGCCGTCGACCTGGGCTATTCGCGCCGCCTGGGCGACAGGTGGGCCGTCGGCATCGTGGGGCGCTACATGCACCTCAAACGCCCCGACGACACGGCCGACGCACTGGCCGTCGACCTGAGCGCGGCATGGTCGATGCCGCTGGAGAACGTCGGCAGCTACTCCACGCTGCGCGTCGGGGGCAAGCTGGGCAACCTGGGCGGATACCTCGGGAAAACGGACTATACGCTGCCGATGGATCTCACGGCAGGCGTGGCGCTGGATACGTTCCTCTCCGATGCCCACGAAATAACCGTCGGGGCGGACTGGGGCTACTATTTCTCCCCGGCACGGGTGCGCGGGTTCCAGATGTCCGTAGGCGCCGAATACAACCTCATGCAGCTCATCCAGCTGCGGGCAGGCTACCACTATGGCGAACGGCGGAATTACTACCCCACCTACGGGTCGGTCGGCGCCGGCGTGCGGTTCCTGCACCTGCGCCTCGATTTCGCCTACCTGATCGCACGCAAGGAGACACTGCTGCACAACACGTACAGCATCAGCTTCGGGCTCGATTTCTAAGGGATTCCCGGAACATGAACGCTCCGGCCAGGTATTTCCGGGCCGGTGTTTCGCATTCCGAGCCGCGGTGCCGGCAGGGTTTTCCGACAAATGACACCTGCACCCGTCCGCCCGGTATTCCGGCAGCCTATTTCCCGAGGTGCGCGAGGATTCCCTCACAGCCGTCTTCCAGCATGTCGAGCACCAGCTCGAAGCCCTCGGCCCCTTCGTAATAGGGATCGGGAACATGATCCCAGCCGGGGTGACGGCTGAAAAACTCCCGCATACGGAAGATCCTGGCGGCATCCGCACGCGACGGCGCCAGTCGGTGCACGTGCTCGTAGTTGCGGTCGTCCATCACCACGATCATGTCGAATTTCCCGAAGTCCTCCTCGCGGATCTGCCGGGCACGGTGCGTCAGTTCGTAACCGCGGCGCGACGCAGCCCGCCGCATGCGGGCATCGGGCAATTCGCCCGTGTGCCCGGCATATGTCCCGGCCGAGTCGACCGCAACCTCCGCCCCGAGCCCGCGTTCGCGGACGATGTGCCGCATGATTCCGTCGGCAGCCGGGGAGCGGCAAATATTCCCCAAACAAACGAAAAGTATCTTTGTTTCCATGGCCGCAAAGATAGTACAAGACGCGAGGAGTGCCAAATTTATCGGGTCGTGCCGTGCCGCTGCCCGTCCAAAAGGCGGAGCCTGTGCCGACAACCCGCGGTATAACAAGTCCGACACGTCATACATCCTAAATTCAATTTTATGTACCGAAACACGAACCACACCCCTTGCGGCGGGGCTCCCGAAGCCGCAATCATCGCATTGGAACGGCGGGCACCGGAGCGGTGGAACCAGGGCGACCCCGACGGGTTCCTCGAACTCACGTCCGGCGACGTAGTTTATTTCGACCCGGCTCTCGGACGCAAACTCATCGGCAAAAAGCCCTCGGAGAGTACTACGGCACGGTCAGGGGCAAAGTCAGGATCGACACGTACCGGATGATCGACCCCGTCGTGCGGTTGTCGCCGGGCGCTGCCGTCCTGGCATACGATTACGAGGCCCTCAGGGACGGGCAGGTGTTCAGGATGCACTGCACGGAAGTTTACACGGCCGCAACGTCCGGCGGTTGGGAGATCGTACATACGCACTGGTCTTTCGCCCGGCAGGACGATTGAGGCGGTGCGGCGTGCCGGATATTCGCCGTGCGGGGGTTTGGAATGCAAATTGCACGGCACGGGGCATGGAAAAAAGAATCGGTGAACGGATCGCACAATGCAGGCACATGGATTGGGCCGTATTGTACATGCGCCTGTTCGCGGGAGGCATGATGTTCTTCCACAACATAGGCAAAATACAGGATTACAACGAGATCGTCAACTCGTATCCCTCTTTCGCATTCGCCGGCAGCCCGGCCGTATTCGTCATCGTTTCGCTGGTCGAAGTGGTGCTCGCCACCCTGATAATCATGGGTCTGTGGGTACGGGCATCGGCCATCGTCATGGCGGCGGGAATCCTCGGGGTGCTGCTCTGGGGCGCCCCGGGTTTCGGGACGCTGGCATTCACCTGGCTGGGGGTCTATGTTTTTCTGGCCATGTCCGGCGGCGGGCTGTACGCATTCGACACGGCCCTTTTCCCTGCGAAACGAAAAAATTGAACGAAGAGAACAATATTAGATCGCCTGCCGGTCGGTATGTTGGCGGAAATATTGTAACTTTGTCCCGATTTGTTTTCATTTAAAACCAAAAAACAGAATATAATGAAGATGAAAGTAATCGCGATGCTGGCGGCCCTCTCGCTCACGGCATCCGCAGCCGCAGCACAGGAACTGCCGCGCAAAGTGAACAATGTCGAAGTGCTCGACCTCGACGGCAAACCGGCCAAGTTGCCGTACTGGGGCGAGAAGAACCTGATGATATTCTATGTAGACCCCGACCGCCACAAGCAGAACAACGACTTCACGGTCGAGCTGGAGGAGAACCACCGCGCACAGGGGGACAACATCTACGGCTTCGGGGTGATGAACCTCAAGGACGCACCGATGGTTCCCAACGGCATGGCCCGCAACATGGCCAAGAAGCGCACGGCCAAGAACGGCGCGCTGGTACTGGCCGACCAGGATCGCATCCTGAGCACGGCATGGGAGCTGGGCGACTGCAACAACCAGTTCGTGCTGATGATCGTATCGAAGGAAGGCGAGCTGGTATTCCTGCGCAAGGGCGTGCTCTCGGAGCAGGACAAGGCCGATTTCTACGAAACAATCGAGAAGTACAAATAGCCGGATGCTGCGCAGGATAGCCGTTGTATGCTTCGTCCTGGGTTTCGTTCTGCACGGACGGGCACAGGAGCAGGAGGTATACATCAACGGCAGCGATACGCTGCACTATACGTACACCCCGCTTCCGGGGCAGGAAGAGGAACCGCAGGCCGAAAAGCGCCCGCCGTTCCTGCGCCGCGTCGTAAAATACTTCGAAGGTTCGACCACCGACCGCACGTTCGAAAAGAAGATCGACTTCACTTTCGCGGGGGGGCCGAGCTACTCGAAGAATACGAGCCTCGGCATCGGGCTGCTGGCCGCGGGCCTCTACCGCATCGACCGCACGGACTCGGTGACGGCACCCTCGGACATCTCGATCTTCGCCAATGTCTCGATTTCGGGATTCTATGCGCTGGGGGTCACGGGCAACAACATCTTCGCCCGCAACAGCAAGCGCATCGACTACACGGTAATGTTCGCCTCGGCGCCCCGCGACATGTGGGGCATCGGCTACCACGACGGACGGTATAACGAAGAGGGGTCGTACAACGAGAAACGCTACCTGGTAAAAGGGCGTTACCTGCACCGCGTGCTGCCCAGCACCTATGTGGGCGGCATCCTGAGCTTCGAGCACACGCAGGGCAAGAAATTTGACGCCCGCAGCGAGGGCTACCTGCAGGAGTACGGGCAGAAAACGCACTACACTGCCACCGGCATCGGAGCCATCCTCGAGTACGACTCGCGCGACTTCATCCCCAACCCGTACCGGGGCATCTATGTCAGCCTGGAGGAGACTTTCTACGCCAAGGGGCTTGGCAACTGCGGCAAGTCGCTGTGGCGCACGACCTTCACGGCCGACTGGTACCGGCAGGTGTGGAAAGGTGGACTGATCGCCACCGACCTCTACGCGGAGTTCAACTCCGAAGGCACCCCGTGGCCGATGCTGGCCCGCATGGGCGGTTCGCAGCGCATGCGCGGTTACTACCAGGGGCGCTATACGGACAACGACATGATTACCTTCCAGGTAGAGTTGCGCCAGCGCATCTGGCGGCGTATCGGCTGCACGGTATGGGGCGGTGCCGGCAACGTATTCAACAGTCTCGACCGGTTCGACTGGTCGGAAACGCTTCCCAACTATGGCGTCGGCCTGCGATGGGAGCTGAAAAAACGGGTCAATGTGCGGCTCGATTACGGCTTCGGCAAGAAAACCAGCGGATTCCTGCTGAGCCTGAACGAAGCTTTTTAGGTTAGTAAAGATATGAATGCTGATCCGAACAAACATAACCGGCAACGGACGGTCAAAACCCGCAGCCGTTTCACCACGCTGCTGACCGTCTATTTCTTTGTCGCGCTGATTATCCCCAACTGCGTGCTGGCCAATACCGAACCCTACTCCGTCTGGACGGTCGAGGCGCTGATACTGATGCCGTTGGGATTTTACATGATGTGGAGCGTGGCGCTGCGCCGTTCGGGCATAATGATCTGGCTGGCGTTCCCGTTCATTTTCCTGTGCGCGTTCCAGATCGTGCTGCTGTACCTCTTCGGCAACTCGATCATCGCCACGGACATGTTCACCAACCTGGTGACGACCAACCCGGGCGAAGCGGGCGAGCTGCTGAGCAACATCTACCCCTCCGTGATCCTGGTCTGCGTGATGTACCTGCCGCTGCTGTGGTTCGCCGCGCGCGAAATCGGGCACAAACGGCAGATATCGCGCACCACGCGCATGAACGTCGGACTGACCGGGGCGGTGCTCATGGCGCTGGGCATGCTGGCGCTGTGGCCGGCCTACCGCGTGAGCGAAGACCGGCACGTGCTGCGGGACGAGATCTTCCCGCTCAACGTGCTCTACAACGTACACCTGAGTGCCACGGAATTCCGCAAGGCCTACAATTTCGAGGAGACCTCGGAGGATTTCACCTACGGTGCGTCGCGCACGGCCCAGGCACCGGGGCGCGAGATATACGTCTACGTCATCGGCGAAGCCTCGCGTGCGATGAACTGGCAGCTGTACGGTTACGACCGCGAGACGAATCCCCGCCTTTCGCAGGTCGATGACCTGATCGTTTTCCGCGACATGCTCACGCAGAGCAACACCACGCACAAGAGCGTGCCGCTGATCCTCTCGTCCGTTGCGACCGACGAACATCCCGAACTCTACCGCCGCAAGGGGCTCCCGGCGCTGTTCAACGAGGCCGGTTTCGAGACCTGGTTCATCTCCAACCAGTCGCCGCAGGGCGCCATGATCGACAAACTCGCCCGCGACGCCGACCACCTGATCTATATCCGCTCGCCGCGCCACGACATGCAGCTGCTGGACGAGGTGCGCCGCGCCGTGGAAGGCAACAAGGCGCAGAAGATGCTCTTCATACTCCACTGCTACGGCTCGCACTTCAGTTACCACCAGCGTTACCCGCGCGAGTTTGCGCAGTTCCGCCCCGACGACGACGTGGCGATCTCACGGGAACACGTGCAGACGCTCCGCAACGCCTACGACAATTCGATCCTCTACACGGATTTCTTCCTCTCGGAGACGATCCAGTACCTGCGCGGGCTGCGCGGGACTTCGTCGGCGCTGCTCTACTGCGCCGACCACGGCGAGGACATCCTCGATGACAGGCGCGAACGGTTCCTGCACGCTTCGCCCACGACGACGGCCTACCAGCTCTACGTCGCTTCGCTGGCGTGGTTCTCCGACGCTTACCGGCAGAATTTCCCCGACAAGGCCGCTGCCGCCGAGGCAAACGCCACGGTGCCCGCCACGACCCATGCGCTGTTCCATACCATGGCCGACATGGCTTCGATCCGGGGAAATTACATCGACACGGGCGTGTCGCTGGTCAACGCGGGCTACGACCGCACCCGGCCGCGCCGTTACCTGAACGACCACAACGAGGCCGTACCGTTCCGCAAGACGGGCCTCTCCGCAGAGGATATGGAGGTGTTCCGCAAATTCGGCATCGAGCCCTGACCTGCGCCGCGACCGTACGGCTTGCCGCGGGAACGATCCGCATACGGCACGAAAACAACAAAGGCTGCCCAAAAGGACAGCCTTTGTTGCGTCTACGTAGTCAGCGATTATTTCGCAGCCTCTACGGAAATCTTGCGGAATTCCTTCATCAGCTTAGAAATCTCCAGTGCGGACTTGCGGGCACGGGTACCGGCGGCCTTGTTGCCTTTCTCCACCTGTGCTGCTGCATTTGCTGCGAATACCTCGTACTCGGCATTGATCTTTGCTACTAATTCTTTCATAACTTTTATATTAATTTGGGTTTGTTATCAACGCAAAGATATAAAAATTATCTAAACATCATCATTTGCAGTTAAAAAAATCAGCTTTTTTTAGCATATAATCCCCTTTTTAACTAGCTGTCACCCTGTTCACGGTACGTTTTTTGCCCCTGCAAGGGTGTAAAACATCCCGGTATGAACAGACTTTTCCTTATCACGGGGCTGCTCGCCGTACTCCTCGCGGGGTGCAGCAGGCACAAGCCCGAAACCGCCATGCCCCCGCTCAGGGTCGGCGTGGCCGAAGCCGTCACGGACAGCGTTCCCAACCGCATGGAGTTCATCGGTTACCTGGCGAGCAATTTCGATGCGGTGATCCAGCCGCGCGTGAACGGCTACCTGCTTACGAAGCAGTTTGCCAACGGTATGCCCGTGAAGCGCGGGCAGCTGTTGTTCACAATCGACCCCGACCAGCTTTCGACCTCGATGCTCGCAGCCGAGGCCGCCCTGCAATCGGCCCGGGCGCAGGCGATCGAAGCCCGCAACAACTACGACCGCGCCGTGCCGCTGGCCAGGATCAACGCCATCAGCCAGTCGCAGTTGGATCAGTATACGGCCCAGTACAAAGCCGCCGAAGCCACCGTCCGCTCGGCCGAGCAGACCCTCAGCAGCGCCCGCATGAACGTCGGCTATACGGAGCTTCGCTCGCCCATCGACGGTATCATCTCCAACACCTCGGCACACGTGGGCGACTACGTGGGCCCGGGCACGCAGTTCGGGGTGCTGACGACCATTTCGAACATCGACACGCTGACCGTCGACGTGGCGATCCCGATGGCGCAATACCTGCGCTCGGCGGGGCCGCGCACCTCGATCTTCGACAACGCGGGACTGCTCACCGACATTCGCCTGATGCTGGCCGACGGCACGGAATACCCCTATGAGGGGCTTTACGACTATACGCGCAAGGACGTGTCGAGCACGACCGGGACGCTCGTGCTGGTAGTGATGTTCCCCAACCCCGACCGTTCGCTCAAACCCGGGCAGTTCGCCCGTGTGGAGGCCAGCGTCGGCCCCGTACGGCCGCGCGTGGTCGTGCCGCAGGCGTGCGTGAGCCAGGCGCAGGGCGTCAATTCGGTCTGGGTGGTACGCCCCGACAGCACGGCCATGTACCGCCGGGTGATCCCGGGCGACACGTACGGGTCGATGTGGTGCATCGACGAAGGGCTCATCGACGGGGAACTGGTGGTAACGGCCGGGCAGCAGAAACTGCACAACGGCATGAAGGTCATCCCCGAAAAAAAGTGACGCCATGGAGAAATTTTTCGTTTCGCGCCCGATCTTCGCCCTGTCGCTGGCCATCGTCATCGTGCTCGTGGGGCTGATTTCGATCCTGAACCTGCCGATCGAACAGTACCCCGACATCACGCCGCCCGTGGTCGAGGTCTCGGCCACGTACGACGGCGCCGATGCCGAGACGGTCAACAACGCCGTGGCGACACCCGTGGCGCAGAGCGTCATGGGCGTAAGCGACATGCTCTACCTGCAAACCACCAGCGCCAACGACGGTTCGATGGTCATGCAGGTGACCTTCGACATAGGCTCCGACCCCGCCCTGGACGCCATCTTCACCCAGAACAACGTCTCGTCGGCCACCGCACAGCTCCCGCTGACGGTCACCAAGCAGGGCGTCACCACGCGCAAGACCATGACCGGCTTCCTGCTGGTCTTCTCGCTGCACAGCGACGGACGCTACGACGCCGAGTTCCTCTCCAACTACGCCTACATCAACCTCCAGAACGAGCTGCTCAAGATCAACGGCGTGGGCAAGGTGTCGATCATGGGCGCCGGCGAGTACGCCATGCGCATATGGCTCAAGCCCGACGTGCTGAAATACTACGGCATCCCGGTCTCGGCCGTCACCGCGGCCATCGAGAACCAGGGAGGCATCTACCCCGCCGGGCAGTTCGGGGCCGAACCCGCGCCCGACGGCACCACCTATACTTATACGGTGACCATGCCGCCGCAGATCACCACCCCCGCGCAGTTCGGCGACATCGTGGTCGTCACGACTTCGGAAGGCCAGCAGATCCGGCTGTGCGATGTGGCCGAGGTTTCGCTCGGCAGCCAGAGCTACGGCGTGAGCTCGCTCTTCGAGGGCAAGCCCACGGCCATGATCGTCGTCTACCAGCAGCCCGGCAGCAACGCCGTGGAGGTGGGCAAGAAGGTCAGGGCGGCGATGGCACGGCTCGAAAAACGCATGCCCGACGGCATTGCGGCCACCACGATCGTCGACACCACGACCAGCATCGACGCCGGTATCCGGGACATATTCCACACGCTGGTGATCGCCCTCCTGCTGGTGATCTTCATCATCTACCTCTTCATCCAGGACTGGCGGGCGACCGTCATCCCGCTCGTGGCGATCCCCGTCTCGCTCATCGGCGCCTTCGCGCTCTTCCCGCTGCTGGGGTTCTCGGTCAACATCATCTCGCTGCTGGGGCTGGTGCTGGCCATCGGCCTGGTGGTCGACGACGCCATCGTGGTCGTCGAGGCCGCGCAGGTCAACATCGCCGCCGGCATGCGGCCCCGCGCCGCGGCGCTCGAAGCCATGAAGAACGTCGCCTCGCCCATCGTCGCCACGACGGTCGTGCTGCTGGCCGTATTCGTCCCCGTGTCGTTCACGGGCGGCATCACAGGCCGGTTGTTCCAGCAGTTCTCCATCACGATCGCCGTCTCGGTGGTGATCTCGGCATTCAACGCCCTGACGCTCTCCCCGGCGCTCTGCGCCCTGCTGCTGCGACGCCGGGAGCCGTCGCAAAAGGGATTTTTCGCCGCCTTCAACCGCTGGTTCGCACGGCAGATGGACCGTTACACGGCCTTCACGCCGACGCTGATGCGCCACGTCGCCCGCACGGGCGTGTTCGTGGCCGTGGTCCTCGGGGTGATCTTCGTCGTGTGGCGCAAACTGCCCGCGGGATTCCTCCCCGAGGAGGATCAGGGCTACGTGATGGTGATGGTCTCGACGCCCGAAGCCTCGTCGCTGCAGGTGACGCAGAAGGCCATGATCCGGGCCGACGAAGTGATCCGCACGCTGCCCGAAGTCGCTTCGACCTCGTTCGCAGC
>ENA-ORND01001127-ORND01001127.1-human-gut-metagenome-genome-assembly--contig:-NODE-1127-length-19460-cov-3.050502_pt1 | contig 19460 bp, 13 predicted proteins | sample MGYA00242111_ERZ509014 | MGnify/ENA primary metagenome ERZ509014 (study PRJEB26280, sample SAMEA2338694) | human gut metagenome | biome: human gut; feature: human-associated habitat; material: faeces... | reverse complement strand
GTAGATGTCGCAAGCGACCGCCGCAGGCGCGAGAATGTGCCAAGGCACATTCTTTATTCCGCGAGTAGCGGAAAAACCACAGCACATGATGGACAGACAGGAGGAACAGTTTTTATGTGGTCATATGACAGTGTATTTTATCAGATTTCAACATTGGGATTTTGCGGGGCACCAACAGAAAATGATGGTGTTCTGGCTCATCGGATAAAGAAAGTGGAAGACTGGATTCCGCATATGGTAAAACTTGGAGTGGATGCAATATATTTCTGTCCGGTTTTTGAATCAGACCGTCACGGTTATGATACCAGGGATTATACAAAGTTAGATGTAAGACTTGGAACCAATGAGGACTTTAAAGAAGTATGTGGAAAATTACATGACAACAATATCAAAGTAGTGTTGGACGGAGTGTTTAACCATGTGGGAAGAGGCTTCTTTGCATTTCAGGATTTACTGAAAAACAGAGAGAATTCTCCATATAAGGACTGGTTCACAAATGTGAATTTTGGCTGGAATAATAATTATAACGACGGACTTTCCTATGAAGGCTGGGAAGGACATAATGAGCTGGTAAAACTGAATTTGCGGAATGAAGAAGTAATCCGGCATATCTTTTCAGCAGTAGAAGGATGGATAAAAGAATTTGATATTGACGGACTGCGTCTGGATGTTGCGTACAGTCTGGATATGGATTTTGTAAGAAGATTACGTCAGTTCGTAGATTCGAAAAAGGATGATTTTTATCTCCTGGGCGAGATGATTCATGGTGATTATAACCGTCTTCTGGATGAACAGAATATGTTGCATAGTGTAACAAATTATCAGGCATATAAGGGAATGTGGTCCAGCTTTAATGACCGCAACCTCTTTGAAATCAATTATACCCTGGAGCAGCATTTCTGCGGAATGTATCAGGGCAGGCATCTTTTGAATTTCCTGGATAATCATGATGTGAACCGTCTGGCAAGCACTTTAAAGGAAAAAGAACATCTTCCACTGGTATATGCAATGCTGTTTGCAATTCCTGGCATCCCATGTGTTTACTATGGAAGTGAATGGGCTGCAGAAGGAAAGAAAGAAAATGGTGGGGATGAAGCACTCCGTCCGTCTTTTGAAGCACCGGAATGGAATGAACTTACCGATTATATTTCCAGACTGGCGAAGGTTCATAAATCGGAAAAAACACTTTGCTATGGCGGCTACCGCAAGGTATTCTTAACAAACCGGCAGATTGTATTTGAGAGAAGCTTTGATGGTGAGCGGATTCTTGTAGCAATCAATCTGGAAGAGAATCCCTTCCATGCATCTTTTGATGCAGGAGCAGCAGAAGCAGTTGACCTGCTGACCGGAGAAAAAGCGGTATTTCAGGGTGGTCTCGATATGCCGGCATTTTCCGCAGCTTATTTAAAGATAACCGGATAAAAAGACAATGCATAAGAATAAGAGATAAGAGCTATAAGGAGGAAGGGCAGTAATGGCAGAGAAACGTAAATCTTCAGAAAAAAATAATATAGGAAAGAAACTGGCGCTTGGATTAATTGCAGTAATTTCACTTCCGATTCTTCTGGTTGGACTTGCCGGAATTATCATAATGCTTCTGGTACAGAATACAGCATTAAATGCAGGTGTGGGAACGATTATTTTAATTGTGGTTTTAGCGGTATTTGTGGCAGGTTCCCTGTGGCTTGCAGTAGCAATTGCCGGAAAACTGAAAGCAGTAATTGGCAGTATGGATAAGATTGCGGATGGAAGCCTTCAGTTAGAAGAACCAAAACATAATGAAAAAAATGATGAAATCAGCAAATTATTAGGCTCTGCCAATGATATGGTGAGAAGCTTTGCACAGATTGTGACCGGAATCCGTAGAGCCAGCAGGGAATTAAGCGAACTGTCTACGACATTCAGCCAGTCCTTTGACACTATGAATGAAGCGTTGGATCAGGTGAGCGGTGAAGTTGCTTCCATTACAGATAATACCGTTTCACAGGCAGAGAAAACACAGCATGTACAGCAGAAAGTAGCAGAAATCGGCAATGCCATTGAAGTAATTGCCAGCAATATTACACTTCTTTCAGACAGTGCATTAAAAATGAAAGACTGCAATGAATCAGCAGAGGTGATTATGCAGCAGCTGGTGGAAATCAGCAGACAGAACAGGCAGTCTATTGATGAAGTGCAGAGCCAGACAGACAGAACCAATCAGTCTGCCTTACAGATTCGTACTGCAACAGAGATTATTGCAGGAATTGCAAGCCAGACGAATCTGCTTGCTTTAAATGCAAGTATTGAAGCTGCACGGGCAGGAGAACAGGGAAAAGGATTTGCCGTAGTTGCAGAAGAAATCCGTACCTTGGCAGACCAGTCCAGAGAGTCTTCAGAGCAGATTAATAAAATTGTTAATGAACTGATTGATAATTCTAATGTCAGTGTAGAGATTACCGGAAAAGTATCAGAAGCATTTGAACAGCAGAATACAAAGATTCGTGAGACAGAGACAATCTTTACTGCCTTGAATCATGAAATTGAAAGTGTCAGCACTTCTATTCAGGGAATCAATTCAGAAGTCGGTGGCTTGAATGAACATAAGAGTGCCATTGAAGAGAAAATGGATTCGCTTGCTGCAGCAGCAGAGACAAATACAACAAGTGCCAGAGATACATCTGAGGCAATGAACGAGTTTGAAGCTTTGGTAGAAGAATGTAAGAATGCAACTGCCAGAATTACTTCTGTAGTAGCAGAACTGGATGAAAATATCCGTAAGTTTAACGTTTCTTCCATGAAAGAAGAAGTAGAGAAAAACATGATGTAATAAACGGTATACAATTGCAAAGAGAAGGGTATTCCACAGGCCGAAGGAGTGCATATGGAATACCCTTTTGTGTATCTTTAAGGAGATTGAAATGAAAACAGAGATTTATACGATACCAATACAGGATGCATTTGCAGAGGAAAGCGAATGTCCGGTCTGCAGAATGTATCAGAAATTAGAAGAAAATGCTATCAATTATACCATTGGACCGGGTGCAAGTTACATGGAGGGAGATATCAGGGAGCAGAGCGATGAACAGGGCTTCTGTCAGAAACATTTGGAAATGTTATATGAATATCCGAATAAATTAGGACTTGCCATGATGTTAAAGACCCATATGGATAAGACAGCTAAGGAGTTAAAAAAAGCAATGAAAGCACCACTGCCTCAGGCGGCCGTACTTTTTAAGAAAAAGAGCCAGCCAGTCCATCCGGTGATTACCTTTGTGGAAGAAAAAGAGAAAAAGTGCTTTGTGTGTGATTACATTAATCACAGCTTTACAAATTATATCAATACCATTTACTATTTATATGAAAAAGAAGAAGACTTCCGCAAACAGTTTGCAGCATCCAAAGGCTTTTGTGTAAATCATTATAAAGTTCTGTTTTCCGGTGCTCCGGAATATATGGGCAAGAAATACCTGAATGAATTTCTGATGACTTTAAATGAGACTTTTATTAACGGATATGAGAGGGTGCGGGATGATTTAGAATGGTTCATCTGTAAGAATGATTACCGTTATAAGGAGCAGCCTTGGAAGAATGCAAGGGATGCACTGCAGAGAGGACTGGTAAAGGCAGGAAGTATCATGGAGGCAGAAGAAACGAAGGAATAGGTAGAAGTAATAAAAGAAAAGGGGATAGAAGAAGACGTAAGAGCAACAGGTAAATAAAAACAGGAAAGAGAGGTATTTATGACAAGCTATATTTTACTGGTAGCAGCAGTGATTTTATTGTGCCTGTCATTGAATAAAATGTCCAACAAATTGGGAATTCCAATGCTGTTGGCATATATTCTTCTTGGCATGATGTTTGGAACAGATGGAATTTTAAAGATTCCTTTTGATAATTTTACGATTGCCGAACAGATTTGTACGGTGTCCTTAATCTTTATCATGTTTTACGGTGGATTTGGAACCAACTGGAAGCAGGCAAAGCCGGTGGCTGGTAAAGCAGTATTATTATCAACAGTGGGTGTGATACTGACCGCAGTAACAACCGGAGCATTCTGTCATTTTATATTGAAAATGGCTTTCTGGGAAAGTATGCTGATTGGCTCTGTAATCAGTTCTACGGATGCGGCATCGGTCTTTTCAATCCTTCGTTCCAGACGGCTGAATCTTAAGAACAATACTGCATCCATGTTGGAGGTGGAAAGTGGTAGTAATGACCCATGTTCTTATATGCTGACCGTAATTATATTAACAATAATGAGCGGAGAATTAAGTGGTTCTTCGCTGGTTGTCATGATATTCTCACAGATTATTTTTGGCATATTAGTGGGGGTAGTTGTGGCACTGGCAGCAGCATTCATTTTAAAAAAAGTGAATTTTGCAACGGATGGATTTGATACGATATTTGTATTCAGTATGGCACTGGTATCCTACGCCGGAGCATCCATGATAAATGGAAATGGTTATCTGGCAGCATACATTGCCGGAATTATCCTTGGCAACACTCCACTTCATCACAAAAAATCACTGGTGCATTTCTTTGATGGAATCACCGGATTGATGCAGATGCTGATTTTCTTCCTGCTTGGTCTGCTGGCATATCCATCCCAGCTGCCGAAGATACTGCCGATTGCACTGGCAATTGCGGTATTTTTAACATTTGTGGCAAGACCGGTTTCTGTATTTGCTATCTTGATGCCATTCCGCTGCCCGGTAAAGCAGCAGCTTCTGGTGTCCTGGGCGGGGCTTCGTGGAGCGGCATCCATAGTATTTGCAATTATGGCAACAGTAAGCCCGGCATATACGAAAAATGATTTGTTCCACATAGTTATTTTCATTGTCCTGTTCTCTATCAGTATTCAGGGTACACTGCTTGGACTGGTGGCAAAGAAGCTTGACATGATAGACGAAAATGGCAACGTCATGAAGACCTTCAGTGACTACTCCGATGAAATGCCGGTGGAGTTTGTTAAAATCAGCATCAAAGCAGGACATCCATGGGAGAACCGCAAGATAAAAGACCTTACTTCCCTGCCGGATTTATTACTGGTACTGATTCTAAGAGGCGAGGAGCGTATCATTCCAAATGGCAACACGGTAGTGCTTGCCGGAGACAAGATAGTCTTAAGTGCTTTATCTCCGGAAGAAAATCTTGGCATCTGTCTGACAGAAATCCCAATCGAAAAAGACAGCAAGTGGATTGGAAAGCCATTATCCAGAATAAAACTGGGAGAAGAGAAGCTGGTTCTTGTTCTAAAGCGGAATGAGAAGGTTGTGATACCGAACGGAAATACTGTGATTCGTGAAAATGATGTGCTGGTAATCAGCCAGTTATAAAAAATTTAAAATATATGCAACAGAATGGAATTCAGCGACACTATATATATGAGACCGGTCAAAGGAAAGGACTTAGGAAGGTATAGGGTGAGCATATGGAGCAGGAACTGCAACTGGTGCGCAGGGCACAAAGTGGGGATACTGGTGCATTTGCACAATTATATGAAGGAGTTTATCAGGACTTGTATCGCTTTGCGTTATATGTGCTGAAGCATCCACAGGATGCACAGGATGTGGTCAGCGATACCGTGACAGATGCATTTGCACAAATCGCGGAGCTTCGAAAGACAGAAGCGTTCCGGGCGTGGATATTCCGTATTTTAAGTAATAAGTGCAAACGTAAATTAAAAGAGTATGCAACCCGTCCGGAAGAGCTGACACCGGAGCTTTTAGAGCATCTGGGAAAATCCGGAATGGATGAGCATGCAGCAGTCCGGAGCCTGTTCTTTGAGCTGCCTTCCGAGGAACGAATGATTATCGCCATGCATTTATTCTGTGGGTATAGCAGTAAGGAAATCGGAAAACTGTTAGACCTTAACGAAAATACCGTCCGCTCAAAAGAGAGCCGGGGAATAAAGAAAATGGTGGAGAAATATTGGAAGTGAGAAACGGAAGATATGCAAAAAAGTCTGGAAAACAACAGAAAATTCAGATGAGATGGAGGTGCCGGTATGAATGAACAGGAGATTTTAACCCAGTTAAGAAAAGCGGCGGAAGAGATAGAGATACCAGAGACTCTGAAACCGGAACAGATAGAAAAACAATTACAGGAACAGAAAGCAAAACAGCAGCAGGAAAATCAGCACTTGGAACCGAAAAAATCGAAGAAAATAATTCCATGGCGCAGACTTGGAAGTATGGTGGCAGTGCTGGCACTGGTAGTATGCAGCGGAATTTATATAACAGTGACCCGTTTCGATAAGAATTCCGGTACAGGGCAGACGGATTCCGTAGCAATGACAGATACGCAGCAGACTGTGGGAGAAGCAGGTGAAACAGGGTATGTGGATGTGGCAGCTCTTGGAACAATGTATCATCCTGCATCGGATTATAAGGAGGTATATCAGACCCTTCTTAAGGGATATCAGCAGAACAAGCAGCAGAACTGGATAGAAGAGGAAACGAGTGCGGAGACAAGCGATGCTGCATCGGGAGCAATGAATTCCGGCAGTGACAAATATGACTACAGTGATGGAGCTGAGTACGGAAGTGCCGATGTCGATTTGCTGGAGGGCAGCAAGGAAGGCGGAAAAGATTATTCTACGACAAATCTGCAGATGGAAGGTGTAGACGAGAGTGATATTGCTAAAATTGATGGCAGTTACATTTATACGGTAGAGGATAAATACATTGTTATAACGGATATCCGGGATGGAAAATTAGAAGAAGTAACACGATTTCTCCCGAAAGACTGTGGCACAGCAGACCGGGTGATGGAAATTTATGTGGATGGAGACCAGCTGATTCTGGTTGTGCAGGGCTATGAGACATCCTTGGACGAAAGCAGCAAAGCTGGCTCTGATAAGGAAAACTCAGATAAAGAAAGCTCAGATGAAGAAATTGCTGTATCAGATGCTTCTGAAGACAGTGCATTCTGCTATAAAATGAATGGAAAAAGCACCACACAGATTCAGGTATACAGTATCGTAGACCGCAGGAATCCGGAATTTGAAGGAAGATTAATCCAGGATGGTTATTATAATACTTCCCGGAAAATCGGAGATGTAGTCTATCTTTTTACACAGTATCATATGACATCCGATGTGGTGGGATATGTAGAAAAGGAATATACCTCAGTGATTCCGAAGGTAAATGGAGAAAAGGTTGCCGCCGGTGAAATTTATCTGCCGGAGTCATCAGGAGAAAGTGGTATACTGGTTTCTTCGCTGGATGTAAATAAGCCGGATAAAGTGCTGGACAGTAAGCTTGTAATCTCTGGATATGCCCAGACTTATATCAGCAAAGATGCCCTGTATTTATATGAGGAAGATTATGATGGAGCAATGATTACCAATATTGCAAAATTTGCACTGGATGAGGGCAGAATCAGTGGTGTGGCGGCAACGGCAGTAAGGGGTTATGTCAGAGATACCTTTGCAATCAATGCCAGTGATGGATATCTCAGGGTATTGACCACCGATTATAGTACAGAGGATGAGGTGAATGCACTTTATATTCTGGATGAGAACATGAAATTAACCGGACAGTTGACGGGCATTGCACCGGGAGAAGAAATCTATGCCGCCCGCTTTATGGGAAACACTGGTTACTTTGTAACCTACCGGAATACCGACCCGCTGTTTACCGTGGATTTATCAGACCCGGCAAAACCGGAAATTATCGGCGAACTCAAGGTGACCGGCTTCTCCGAATATCTGCATTTCTGGGATGATACACATTTGCTGGGCATCGGTTATGAATCTGATGAGAAGACCGGAAATATAGAAAACATTAAGCTTTCCATGTTTAATATAGAAAATCCGGGAGAAGTAATCGAAGAAGCAAAGCTTGTATTAAAGGATGTAGATTATAGCGAAGCATTATATGATTATAAGAGTGTCATCATTTCAAAAGATAAGAATTTAATCGGTCTGGTTTGTGAGGATTATAGCAGCAGCAGAACAAAGCAGACCTACCAGATATATTCCTATGAAAATGGAACCTTTAAGAAACAGGCAGAAATTTCGGACATTAACGGAGTCAATTACGAGAATGTCCGTGGAATGTATAGTGGCAATGTATTTTACCTCTGGATTAATGATAACATTACATCCTATGACATGACCGATGGATTTAAAAAGATAAAGGAGCGGGAGTGATTCTTGCAAAACTTTCCCGATAGCTTTATAATGACAGTATATGTGCCGGGTGGTGGTATGAAAATATCATCACCCGGCAACTTATGCAGAATCGGTGACTGCGAAATGGAGAAATGATAATAAGGATGTCTTACCGCTGCTTTGACTGGATACGCCTTTTGTACGCCTGTAGCGAATACTGCTCCAGCTGCAAGGGGCTCTAAGAATTTTGAAAAAGCTATTCTATATATGGCAAACGGTGCAAAGTCACATCCATGTTCCTCTGCACCTCGCTGGTACATCCTTGTACCAGCGTTGCTGGGTTTTGCCAAAATTCTAAGAGCCCCTAACAGTCTGCGCAAATGTATTCGCCTACAGGCGAACAGAAGGCAGTATCTTGTCAAACATTGGGAAGACAGACTCTCATAAACAAAGACACACACGCGTCATTAGAATTACAACATTCTGTAGTATAAAGCAAATATTTGCGTCATAGGATGAATGCGTATATTTATCATTAAACATTTCGCAGCAGCCATAACAACAAGTGCAAGGGAGAATAAACATGCAATATAGAGAAAATCCGGGAAACAAAGACCAGCTGTCCATCTTAGGCTATGGCTGCCTGCGTTATTCTAAGAAAGGAACCGCAATCGACCAGGAAAAGGCAGAGCGGGAGATGGCAGCGGCAGTGGAAGCCGGGGTCAATTATTTTGATACCGCATATACTTACGGTGGAAGTGAAGCATGCCTGGGAAAGTTCCTGGCAAAAGGCTATCGTGATAAGGTAAAAATTGCCACCAAGCTGCCACATTATTATATTAAGGCAGAAGGTGATATGGAGCGGTATTTTAAGGAACAGTTAGAACGCCTTCAGACAGACCATGTGGAATATTATCTGATGCATATGCTGAATGATATTGCAGCATGGGAGCGGCTGACTGCACTTGGAATACAGGACTGGATTGCAGAGAAAAAGAAAAGCGGTCAGATTGGAAATATCGGATTTTCTTTCCATGGCGGAGCCACCCAGTTTAAGAAAATCATAGATTCTTACAACTGGGATTTCTGCCAGATACAATATAATTATATGGATGAACATACCCAGGCGGGAACCGAAGGCTTAAAATATGCTGCAGCGAAGGGACTTCCGGTGATTATCATGGAGCCGCTGCGGGGCGGCAGGCTGGTAAATGCACTGCCAAAGGCTGCCAAAGCCATATTTGCATCTGCAGAACCACATCGTTCCCCGGCAGAATGGGGACTCCGCTGGATATGGAATCATCCGGAGGTGACAGTAGTGCTTTCCGGAATGAATGATATTGCACAGGTAGAGGAAAATGTAAGGATTGCATCGGATGCCACAGCAGATGCATTGACAGAGAAAGACTTGGAAATCTTTGAAAAGGTAAAGAAATCCATTAACCAGCATATGAAGGTACCTTGTACCGGCTGCGGCTACTGTATGCCATGCCCGCATGGAGTAGATATTCCGACCTGTTTTGCAGCATATAATACACGCTATACCGACAGCTTTTATTCCGGTATGAAGGCATATATTATGTGTACCACTTTAAAGACAAATCCGACCAACGCTTCAAAATGCCGTCAGTGCGGAAAATGTGAGAAACACTGCCCGCAGTCCATTGCCATCCGGCAGGAATTAAAACAGGTGGCAAAGAAGATGGAGAATCCGGTTTATAAGGTAGCAAGGGCGATTTCGAAGCACATTGGAAAGTATTAGAAAAAATATTATGAAATTTTGTAAAAAATAAAGGAAATTTGAAGGTGGACACAGAATTATAATAGCAGGGGTCGAATGACGTCCTCATAATGATAAAGATGATGGCAGTGCATTTACATCATGAAATGGTGATGTGACAGGAAGGGAGAAGATAAGGATATGACAATTCGGGAACGGATGGAGCGCATGGAGCATGAGATGTTAAGCCCTTATGCAGCATTAAGCGAGAATTCCAAAGGACGGGATTATCCGGAGGCACCTTGTGATATACGTCCCGTATACCAGAGAGACAGAGACCGTATTCTCCACTGTAAGGCATTCCGCCGTCTGAAGAATAAGACGCAGGTGTTCTTAACACCGAAGGGTGACCATTATCGTACCCGTATGTCGCATACCTTAGAGGTATCACAGAATGCCAGAACCATTGCAAAGGCACTGCGGCTGAATGAAGATCTGGTGGAAGCCATTGCATTAGGGCATGATTTGGGACATACGCCATTTGGTCATGCCGGAGAGCGGGTGCTAAATGAACTTTGCTCCGGTGGCTTTAAACATAATAAACAGAGCGTACGTATCGTAGAGAAATTGGAAAAAGGCGGACAGGGACTGAACCTGACCTGGGAAGTGCGGGATGGCATTTTAAATCATCAGACTAGTACGATGCCGCATACACTGGAAGGAAAAATCGTCCGTTTCTCCGATAAAATCGCCTATATTCATCATGATATCGATGATGCGGTGCGTGGAAAGATAATGGTGGAAGAAGATATTCCAATCGAGATACGGAAGGTATTGGGAAAGAATTCGGCAGACCGGCTGGATACACTGATTCATGATATTATAACCAACAGCATGGATAAGCCGGATATCATTATGTCCGATGAAATTTTCCAGGCAATGCAGGATTTACGGAAGTTCATGTTTGTAAGCGTATATATCAATCCCATTGCCAAAGGAGAAGAGACAAAGGCAGAAGGATTACTCAGCAAACTGTTTACATATTATATGGAACATCCGATGACGATGCCGGCACAGTATACCGATATGATTGCGGAAGGCGAAGAGGAAGAAAGGGTAGTATGTGATTATATCGCAGGAATGACTGACCAGTATGCAATTGCCAAATTCTCAGAATATTTTGTACCGAAGGCTTGGCAGGTGAATTAAGGAATGGCATATTATTCAGATGAATTAATAGAGGAAGTACGTTCAAGAAATGATATTGTAGATGTGATTTCTGGATATGTACGGTTGACAAAAAAAGGCAGCACGTATTTTGGACTGTGCCCCTTCCATAATGAAAAGACCGGTTCTTTTTCTGTATCACCGAATAAGCAGATGTATTACTGCTTTGGATGCGGAGCAGGCGGAAATGTATTTACCTTTCTGATGCAGTATGAGAACTTTTCATTCCCGGAAGCGATGGAGGCATTGGCAGAGCGTGCCGGAATCGAACTGCCGAAGCAGGAAATGAGTGCCCAGGCAAAGAAAGAAGCAGACAAACGCCAGATTCTGTTAGAGATTAACAAGGCAGCCGGCAAATATTATTATATGCTGCTGCGGAGCGAACACGGAAAACAGGCGTATGAATATTTTAAAAAGAGAGAATTATCGGATGCCACCATGCAGAAGTTTGGACTTGGCTATTCGGATAAATACAGTGATGATTTGTACCGCTATTTAAGAAAGCTTGGATATGATGATGCAATCTTAAAGGAATCCGGTCTTGTGTCCATTGACGAAGTCCGGGGCGGACATGATAAATTCTGGAATCGTGCCATGTTTCCGATTATGGATGTGCATAATAAAGTAATCGGATTTGGTGGACGAGTCATGGGGGATGGCGAACCGAAGTATCTGAATTCGCCGGAGACCAAAGTCTTTGATAAGAGCCGGAATCTGTATGCATTGAACTTTGCAAGACAGACCAAGAAACCGCAGATGCTCTTATGTGAAGGCTATATGGATGTAATTGCACTGCATCAGGCAGGTTTTGACAATGCAGTGGCATCCTTAGGAACCGCGTTTACCAGTGGACATGCCAGTCTGCTGAAACGATATACGAAGGAGGTTTATCTTACCTTCGACAGCGACGGTGCCGGAATTAAGGCGGCACTTCGTGCAATCCCGATTTTAAAAGAAGTAGGGCTGACAGCCAAAGTCATCAACATGAAGCCGTACAAAGACCCGGATGAATTCATCAAGGCACTTGGAGCGGAAGAATACCAGAAGCGGATTGATGCGGCAGAAAACAGCTTTATGTTTGAAATCAGGATTTTAGAGCAGAAATATGATATGAAGGACCCGGAAGGAAAGACCGCATTCCAGACAGAAGTGGCAAAGAAACTGCTTGATTTTACCACGGAACTGGAACGGAACAATTATATGGAAGCTGTGGCAGATAAATATCATATGAGCTTTGAAGCACTCCGGAATCTGGTAAACCAGCTGGGCACCCAGGGAGGACTTGTAAAAGAGCGGACACCGCTTAAGAGTGGGCTGAATGAGAAGAAGCATAAGAAAGAGGACGGCATGAAGCAGTCCCAGAAATTGCTTTTGACCTGGCTCATAGAATATGATAATCTGTACGATAAAATCAAAGATATCATTACACCGGAAGATTTTACGGAAGACATTTTCCGTAAGGCGGCAGAGCTTCTCTACGAGCAGAAGAAGTCGGGTACTGTCAATCCGGCACAGATTATCAGTTTATTTGCAGAAGAAGAGGAACAGCGGGAAGTTGCAGAGCTCTTCCATGCGAGAATCCATGAAGTGGATTCTGCTGCAGAGCGGGATAAGGCGTTAAAAGAGACGATTCTGCGGGTGAAGGATAACAGCATCTCCTATCGTTCGGCGCACTTAGAACCTACGGATATGCAGGGCTTGCAACAGCTTGTGGCAGATAAGAGAACCTTGCAGAATATGGAGAAAATGCATATTTCTATAGATTGAGGACAAAATACTATTTAGTCCCGTTTATATGACGAATCATGAGAGGATGAACAAGAAAATGGATGAAAAGATGGAAAAGACTACGAAAAAGACAACAAAAGCTGCAAAAAGTGCTCCGGCAGCAAAAGACGAAAAGATGAGCATTGAGGAGAAAAAAGCAAAATTGCAGGAAAAACTCCAGGAACTCCTTGCGCTGGCAAAGAAGAAAAAGAACAGCCTTGAGTATCAGGAAATCAGCGAGTTCTTCAAGGACATGGAACTGGATGCAGATGAGTTTGAGAAAATCTTAGACTTCCTTGAGACCAATAACATTGATGTGCTTCGAATCATGGATGATGACGATATCGATGACGATATCATCTTAGATGACGAAGACGAGGTAGAGGTAGAAAAGATTGATTTATCGGTACCGGACGGCGTATCCATTGAGGATCCGGTCCGTATGTATTTAAAGGAAATCGGTAAAGTACCTCTTTTAAGTGCAGAAGAAGAAATCGAGCTGGCAAAGAGAATGGAATTAGGAGACCAGGAAGCAAAGAAACGTCTGGCAGAAGCCAACCTTCGTCTGGTGGTAAGTATTGCAAAACGTTATGTAGGACGTGGTATGTTATTCTTAGACCTGATTCAGGAAGGTAACTTAGGTCTGATTAAAGCCGTTGAGAAATTCGATTACCGGAAAGGCTATAAGTTCTCTACTTATGCAACATGGTGGATTCGTCAGGCAATCACAAGAGCCATCGCAGACCAGGCAAGAACCATCCGTATCCCGGTTCATATGGTTGAGACCATCAACAAGCTGATCCGCGTTTCCAGACAGTTACTGCAGGAGTTGGGACGTGAACCGACCCCGGAAGAGATTGCAGCAGAAATGAATATGCCGGTAGACCGTGTACGTGAAATCTTGAAGATTTCCCAGGAGCCGGTTTCTTTAGAGACTCCAATTGGTGAAGAGGAAGATTCCCATTTGGGAGACTTCATTCAGGATGATAATGTACCGGTACCTGCTGATGCAGCAGCATTTACCCTGTTAAAAGAGCAGTTAGAGGAAGTGCTTGGAACACTGACCGAGCGGGAGCAGAAGGTATTAACCCTTCGTTTTGGTCTGGAAGATGGACGTGCCCGTACACTGGAAGAAGTTGGAAAAGAGTTCAATGTAACCAGGGAGCGTATCCGTCAGATTGAAGCAAAGGCACTTCGTAAACTGCGTCATCCAAGCAGAAGCCGCAAATTAAAGGACTATCTGGAGTAATATATGAATAAACTTTCAAAAAGAATGCAGGCAGTTGCAGCATTGGTTCAGAATACCACCTGCCTTGCAGATGTAGGATGTGACCATGGTTATGTTCCGATTTATCTGATTCAGTCAGAATGTATTGGGCATGCCATTGCAATGGATGTGAACCGGGGGCCGCTTCTTCGGGCAGAGGAGCATATCCGGGAAGTTCATTTAGAAGATTACATAGAAACCAGATTGTCCGATGGACTTACGGCACTGGCTCCATCTGAAGCCGATGGCGTGGTAATCGCCGGAATGGGTGGAGTGTTGACGAAACGGATTCTTGCAGAGCATCCGGAAGTCTGGAAGAAGATGAATAATCTTGTGTTACAGCCACAGTCTGAAATAGAAGAGGTACGCCGTTATATTTATGCGGAAGGCTTTCACATTGAAGAAGAAGATATGGTGGAAGAAGAAGGCAAATATTACGTGATGTTAAGATGTGTACCGGGAAAAGCAGCACCGTTGACGGATGTTGCTTTTCGTTATGGTGGATATTTATTACAGACAAAAAATGAAATATTAAAACAATATTTAATAAAACAGAGACGACAGTTCTCGGAAATCTTAAAGAAAATTGAAATCCAGAAGCTTATGCCGGAGCAAACTGTATTGCAGAAACCAGAATTGCTGCAACAATCTGCAACGCAACAGGATGAATTGCAGCAGAAAGAAGATGGCAGTACAAGACGCTTTGAACGGCAGAAAGAACTGCAAGAGAAACTTGCAATGATAGAAGAAGCAGAGCGTATCATGGGAGAAAATATATGAAGTGTGAACAGATACGGGAAATATTAGAGACACTTGCTCCTGTAGCAATGGCCTGTGAATGGGATAATCCGGGATTTCAGGTCTGCAGATGGGAGAAAGAGATAAACAGTATCTATCTGGCGGTGGATGCAACCGATGAAGTAATTGCGGAAGCAAAAGAACTTAAGGCTGATATGATACTGACGCATCATCCGTTAATCTTTGGTGGAATCAAAAATGTTCTTACCAGTGATTTTATCGGCAGAAGAATTTATGGACTGGCACAGCAGGATATGGTTTACTGTGCGATGCATACGAATTTTGATATCTGCGTCATGGCGGACCTTGCAGCAGATTACCTGGAACTAATGGAGACAGAACCATTGGAAGTAACCGGGGAGTGGCAGGGAAAATCCTGTGGTATCGGCAAAGTGGGAATGCTGCCAGAGGAGATAAGTCTAGGGGATTGCGGCAGGATTGTAAAAAGCCGGTTTCAGACAGAAGCAGTAAAAGTATTTGGTGATACCAGCCGCATGGTACAGCGTGCAGCAATTTGTCCCGGCTCCGGAAAGAGTGAAGTGGATGAAGCGATTGCAAAGGGTGCCCAGGTGTTGATAACAGGAGATATTGACCACCATACGGGAATCGACGCAGCAGCCAGAGGCTTAAGTATCTTAGATGCAGGACATTATGGATTGGAGCATATTTTTGTAACCTATATGGCAGAATATTTCAAGGAGAGATTACCGGAACTGAACATATACAGCCAGAAGTTACAATCTCCGTTTTCCTATATTGTATAAATAGTAATCAAAGAAATGGGGGACTACTATGGGAGAAGTTAAATGTAGAATTAATATTCATGGAAACGTAAGGGAGTATGTGCCGGAAACCACATACAAGCAGCTTGCCAAGGAATATCAGAAACAGTTTCCGGATGATATTGTCCTGGTGCTGGTGAACAACCGCCTGCGGGAGCTGCGTGAGAAGGCAGAATCGGGAAATCTTACCTTTATTACAACGGCAGACAAGGATGGCAGGAAAGCATACCGGAGAAGTACGGCGCTGCTGATGCAGAAGGCAGTGCATAATCTTTATGGGGAAGAAAAGATTACGGTCCGCATCATGCATTCCATTGCCCAGGGATATTATTGCGAACTGAAGCGGAATGAGGAAAAGAACGGAGCATCAGAGCAGGCAGAATGGGTAGCTGTCGATGAACAGATGTTAAGGGATTTAAAGCAGGAGATGCAGCGTCTGGTAGAAGCCGATTTTCCGATTGAAAAGCATAGTCTGCCGACGGCAGATGCAGTAGAACTCTTCCGGAGACTGGGAATGACCGATAAAGAAAGACTGTTCCGCTACCGGAGAAGCTCAAGGGTCAATATCTATGAGCTGGATCATTACAAAGATTATTTCTATGGATATATGGTGCCGTCTACCGGTTATCTGAAATATTTTGACCTGACATTATATAAAGAAGGTTTTATGCTGCTCTTTCCGGGAAAAGATACCAGGAAGGTGGATATTTTTGTTCCATCGGATAAACTGTACCTGACACTGGAAGAAGCGTCAGAGTGGGGACATACCATGGGAGTAGGAACCATAGGAGCTTTGAATGATGCAGTTTCTGCAGGCAGAATACAGGAAATTATTCTGATACAGGAAGCCCTGATGGAACAGAAAATAGGACAGCTGGCAGAGCAGATTAAAGAGGGACATCATAAGAAATTCATTATGATAGCAGGTCCGTCCTCTTCCGGGAAGACAACGTTTTCCCACAGGCTGTCCATACAGCTTGCCGCCCATGGCATGAAACCGCATCCGGTTCCGCTGGATGATTTTTATGTAGACCGGGATAAGACACCGAAAGATGCAGATGGAAAACTGGATTTCGAATGCCTGGAGGCATTGGATATTGACCGTTTTAACAATGATATGACAAGTCTTTTAAACGGAGATGCAACAGAACTGCCGGTATTTAATTTTAAAACCGGAAAGCGGGAAGAAAAAGGCAGAATGATGCAGCTTGGAGAGGAAGATGTACTTGTTATTGAAGGCATCCATGGACTGAATGACAGGCTTTCCTACTCTCTGCCGCAGGAAAGCAAATTCCGTATTTATATCAGTGCGCTGACCCAGCTGGATATTGATGAACATAACTGCTTGCCGACGACAGATGGCAGACTGATCCGGAGAATTGTAAGGGATGCAAGAACCAGGGCTACATCAGCGAGGGAGACCATTGCCATGTGGGATTCGGTAAGGCGAGGAGAAGAAAAAAATATCTTCCCATTTCAGGAAGGCGCCGATGTAATGTTTAATTCAGCTTTAATTTATGAGCTTGCTGTGCTGAAACAGTATGCAGAGCCATTGTTGTTTGCAATTGAACGGGATTGCCCGGAGTATCTTGAAGCGAAGCGGCTGCTGAAGTTCTTAGATTATTTCCTTCCGGTACCGGCGGATAATATCAATAACAATTCGATTATCCGTGAGTTTATCGGTGGAAGCTGTTTTAATGTCTGATATAGAAGTAGTATGGGATAGACAGTGCTTTTTGTGCAAAAGAGATATTTGTCTATCCCTGAATTTTACTTAAAACATAAAAAATAGATAAAAAATAACGAAAAAAACGAATAGAAAAAGAAATTTTGTTGAAAAGCATGTAAAGAATGGCTATAATAAAATAGTGATGATTTTTGTCACATCATGATATGTGAAGAATGATTTGGAGAGTGGCAGAGAATGGAAAGCAGACAGAAGAAACGTCTGGGGGATATGCTGATTGAGGAACAGATTATTACAGATGAGCAGCTCTCAGATGCATTAGAGAAGAAAAAGGGGACTACAAAGCGGCTGGGTGAGGTTCTGGTAGAGCTGGGTTATACCAATGAGACGGATATTGCTAAGGCACTGTCAAGCCAGCTTGGACTGGAAATAGTCTCGCTTAGTGGAATACAGATAGAAGAAAATGTGCTAAAGCTGGTAGACGTGGCAGTTCTGAGAAAATATGTCATGGTACCAATTGGCTTTTCGCCGAATAATATGAATGAAGTCCGTGTGGCAATGGCCGACCCGATGGATATGCGTGGAATTGATGATTTTTCTATTATTACTAATCTGCAGGTCGCACCGGTAATTGCCACAACCCATGATATTATGCTTACCCTTGACCGTTTCTATGGAAGCAGTGAAGCAAGGAAGGTGGCTGAGGCATATGCACTGGAGCGCCGGCAGGAAGAGCAGAGGGAACAGGAGAAGGAGAATGATGAAGATATTGCAAATTCCCCGATTGTTCTTCTGGTAAATGCCATGATTGAGCAGGCAGCAAGACAGCGTGCCAGTGATATACATATCGAAGCATTGGAAAGCCGTGTAAGAATCCGCTACAGGATTGATGGTGTGTTATATGAGAAGGCAAGCTACGACATCCGGCTTCTGAATGCAATTACAGCACGTATCAAGATTATTGGCGGCATGGATATATCAGAAAAAAGAAAACCACAGGATGGACGAATTACCCTTGTGGTAGACCGTGTGGAATACGATATCCGTGTATCAATCCTGCCAACGGTTTATGGAGAGAAGTGTGTACTTCGTCTTGCACAGAAGAAAGCACTGACCAAGGATAAGAGGGAACTTGGATTTACCCCGGGGGAGCTGGAAAGCTTTGACCGTATGTTAAAGCATCCGAATGGAATCCTTTTGGTAACAGGACCAACCGGAAGTGGTAAATCAACGACGCTTTACACAGCACTTTCTGAACTGAATACAGAGGATATTAATATTATCACAGTAGAAGACCCGGTAGAGGCGAATCTGGACGGCGTCAATCAGGTACAGGTAAATGCCAAAGCGGATATGACCTTTGCATCTGCACTGCGTTCAATCCTGCGACAGGATCCGGATATTATCATGATTGGTGAGATCCGAGACGAAGAAACCGCAGAGATTGCGGTACAGGCTTCTATTACCGGACATCTGGTAGTAAGTACCCTGCATACCAACAGTGCGGCAGGAACCATTACCCGAATGTTAAATATGGGCGTAGAGGGATATCTTCTTGCAGATTCCGTAATCGGAGTGATTGCCCAGCGTCTGGTGCGGAGACTTTGTCCGAACTGTAAACAGCCGCATAAGCCGACTGAATATGAGCGCAAGCTTCTGAATCTGGATGATTTGGATGAGACGATGATTTTTGAAGCAAAGGGCTGCCCAATGTGTGCCAATACAGGATATAAGGGCAGAATCGGTGTCTATGAGATGATGGAAATCAACACAGAAATGAAAGACGCCATAGCAAAAGATGCTTCCACTGCCGAAATCAAACATCTGGCAGTAGAAAATGGAATGGAAACTCTTGCAGCGGGAGCCAGACGTAAAGTCTTAGAAGGAATTACTTCTGTGACAGAGCTGGTGGGAGTATCTGCTGAGGATTAAGGAGAGCTGGGGATTTTACAATGAACAGAATAGAAATGTTTTTGCGGGAAGGAAATGAAAAAGGGGCATCCGATATCCATCTTGCACCGGGAAGCCCGGTGATGTTCCGGATTGATGGAGAACTGGTTCCTGCATCAGATGAGAAGATAAAACCATTTGAAATAGAAGAAATGATAGAACCG
>ENA-ORND01001123-ORND01001123.1-human-gut-metagenome-genome-assembly--contig:-NODE-1123-length-19492-cov-2.477337_pt1 | contig 19492 bp, 6 predicted proteins | sample MGYA00242111_ERZ509014 | MGnify/ENA primary metagenome ERZ509014 (study PRJEB26280, sample SAMEA2338694) | human gut metagenome | biome: human gut; feature: human-associated habitat; material: faeces... | reverse complement strand
GAACCATTTTGAGCAGGCCACAGAGCCGTCGCTGATCGACTGCTATATCTACGAATGGAATGCAGCGCAGCTGCGCTATCAGTTTTTGCTGAGAAAATTCAAAAACATGGAGGACTGACAACATGAGTACCTGGTATGAACAAGCTATCTTTTATCATATGTATCCTTTGGGGATAACCGGAGCTCCAAAGATAAACGTGCAGACAGAGGTGACAGACCGGTTTAAAGAACTGGATCAGTGGATCCCACATATCCGTTCTTTAGGCTGCAATGCCATCTACATAGGTCCTCTTTTTGAATCATCCAGTCATGGATATGACACCAGAGATTATTACACTGTAGACCGCCGCCTTGGCACGAACGCAGAGTTCAAGGACTTTGTGGCCCGGTGCCATGCCCGGGGCCAGAAGGTGATCGTGGACGGCGTGTTCAACCATGTGGGCCGCGACTTCTTCGCCTTCCAGGACCTGAAGGCCAACCGCGAGAACGCCCGCTATAAGGACTGGTTCTGCGATGTGAATTTCTGGGGCAACAACGAGTACAACGACGGCTTCTCCTACGGCAACTGGGGCGGCTTCAACCTGCTGGTCAAGCTGAACCAGCGCAACCCCGAGGTGCAGAACTACCATTTCGACACCATCCGCTTCTGGGTGGATGAGTTCGATATTGACGGCATCCGTCTGGACGCTGCCGACGTGCTGGACTTTGACTTCATGAAGGGACTGCGCCGCCTTGCCAACGAAGTGAAGCCGGAGTTCTGGCTGATGGGCGAGGTCATCCACGGCGACTACAGCCGCTGGGTAAACGGCGAGACTCTTCACAGTGTCACCAACTACACACTTCACAAGGCTCTGTACAGCGGCCACAATGACCACAACTATTTTGAAATCGCGCACACTGTAAGACGTCTCCAGAACATGGGAACATTAAAGCTCTACAACTTCGTAGACAACCATGATGTGGAGCGTATCTATACAAAACTTACCAATAAGGCTCATTTTGCACCTGTACATGTATTGCTCTACACTCTTCCGGGTGTGCCTAGCATATACTACGGTTCAGAATTTGGTATTGAGGGACGCAAGGAATATGGCTCAGACGACAGCTTAAGACCAGCTCTCAATATAGAAGATTACAAGGATTCAGTAAAAACCAACCCTTGCACAGCACTCATCGCCGCACTCGGCAAGGTACGTCAGGCCGTTCCTGCACTGTCATATGGCAGCTACGATGAGCTGATGCTCACCAACAGACAGTTCGCATACGCGAGGGATCTTGACGGAACACGTGTCATCGTGTCAGTGAACAACGACGATGCCCCAGCCGGAATGCACCTTGCAGCAGGGAACTGCACAGCATACATCGGCGCCCTGTCAGGCGAAAAGGTATCTGTACAGGATGGTCATATCAACATAACCCAGCCTGCAAACAGTGGAGAGATCTGGGTGCCTGAGGGAACAGACCTGGATGTAAAGCCGGTTAAGGTTGTGACGAAGACTGAGAGCGAAGCTAAGACCAACACAGAAGATAAAGCAGCATCTGAAACAGCTACCGATGCAAAAGGCAATAAGGAAGCTGAACCAAAGATAGAATCCAAAGAATCCAAAGACATTGTGACTGCTACAGAATCTGCAGATGCTAAGAAAAACACAACCAATACTGAGAAGAATACTGCTGCCAACACCCCGGTTGATCCAGAAACCATCACAGTTGACTGGAGCAAGTCTCCGGAATCCATGACAGTTCCTGAACTTCAGGCTGCTATCCTGGCAAAGCTTGCAGGCAACGGACCTGTTGATGCGCAGATGAAGAAGACTGTCACAGACAACATCTGGCATGACTCTCTTGTGAACTGGCTGAAGAGTTTCAGATAAAATTACGTAGAAACAGCCAGGTGCATATTCTCCAAATTGGAGAACATACACTTGGCTATTTTTTCACCTAAAAATCAACAAATTGCAGCCTGCGGCCATCAAACCTGATATAACCATCAAAAAAACTGCTGACCATATCGCCTGACTGCTGAATATACCGCTGTTTTCCAGATAAAATTCGTACGGATTTTCTGGGTTGATATAAAGATATACCACATCGCCTTTACTTATATTCAGTCCATATACATATGTCTGCTCATACACTTTATACTGCTTATCCCTGTATGTAAATTCAAATACTCCCGCCTCCGGATATCTTCTGCCGGCTCTCATATCCTGTCTCATATCTGCACGTACATCATGGCATACAGCTTTCACAGTAAATGAACATCTTCGCTCAAGCGCTTTTCTCTTACATATCACAGAGAGCAGTGTTATTGCACTGACCACAAAGAATGCACAGGCAAATATCTCTGCATAAAATGCTCCAACATTGCAATTTTCTCTCCCCAATATCCGTTCCGGGAGCAATACTATCTTATCCGCAAAAGAGCCATCTTTCACAGCACACGCCGCCCATATCAGCGCCGATGCAGCACCGGCAAACACAGATATGAACACTATACCGATGATGCTCCCCCGCTTTCGCTTCTTAATCATCGGAATAAGAGTCTTTAGAATTATGACAAGAACTATCCCGGCAAAAAACTGCCCCACAACAAGCATAACAGCATCCGTTCCGATCTCACTTGCAACAAATCCGGCTATAATACTGGCAACAAACCATATGCCAAATATTACGCCTCCAATTTTCTCAGGCATAGAAACATTTTTTTCTTCTAAATTGTTATTTCCCATATCCCCCACCTCTCAGCAAATATCCCGCAGCGATCCTACTGCTCCCTGAACTTTATCTCGCCCGTAGCAGCGTCCATGCTGTCCACTATCGCAAGCGACTCAAGATGATATCCTAGATTCCTGATGACCTGACCACCTGTCTGGAAGCCTTTCTCAACTGCTATTCCGATTCCTTCAACGCTGGCACCTGCCGACTTCACTATGGAGATGAGTCCCTGAAGCGCACATCCATTTGCAAGGAAATCATCTATGATAAGAATCTTGTCCTCAGGATTGATGAACTTCTTGGACACGATGACCTGATTCTTGCACTTGTGTGTAAATGACTCTACCTCTGCCACATATACATCGCCCTCTATGTTGATGCTCTTTGACTTCTTCGCAAATACAACAGGCACATCAAAATGTCTGGCAACAACACAGGCAATGCCTATTCCGGATGCCTCTATAGTAAGGATCTTGTTGATCTCTGTTCCCTCAAATCTCTTCTTGAACTCCTCACCGATCTGATCAAACAGACGTATATCCATCTGGTGGTTCAGGAAACTATCCACCTTGAGAACATTGCCCTCCTTTACTATTCCATCCTTAGTTATTCTCTCTTCCAAAAAATTCACGTCGTAATTCCTCCTTGAATACCTGTCAAATACGAATCCGTCCGTACTCGCTCATTCTCTAAGTTCCAAACGCCATCTTCACCAACACTTTTATGCCATACGGAAATTATCCTCATCTCAATCTGACGTTACTGATTCGTATGTAATCATAATTATAGACATAATACAACAACAGTCTAAGTTTTTCCACCCTAATTATGTACATTCATAGCATACATTCATATGCAACTTTTACATACGGTGTATTCAAGTAAACCACCACCGAACGCAAATCTCACAATCACTAGATAAGTCCCCTGTTAGATGCCTCCCTGACCGCCCCGGCCTTATCAGTCACCCCGAGTTTTCTGTACACTTGATTCAGGTGATACTTTACATTCGCCTCCGACATGTTGAGTCTGTCCGCTATCTTCTGCCTAGACAAGCCCTCTGCCTGCAATTTAAGTATGGCTGTAGCAGTCTCACTGAGCTGAACATCATCCACTCCCGCTTTCATATATCCGGGGTAGTATCTCGTCATACTCTCAGTCTCCTTCTGCAGTTGTCTGAAATATGCCCTTCTTGCGGCTATCTCCTTATCGTCAGCACCATCTTTCTCGACTTTCCATCCACAGGTATTTATAAGAGAATTCACCGCCGCACCTTCCCTAGATATAACCCTTGTAAAGCTATATTCCATCGCAGTATCAATAGCATGGCACATCGCCTTTTTCCAGTCATCATTTTTTAATCGCTGCAAAGCTACAGCCATCAGCACACTACATTCTATCCCTATATACGTACGGGACATCATCTCAGCATAATATCTCAGCTTTGTCAGCAGCGAATATGCCTGTTCATTCCGTCCGCTTTGAAGGTATACTCTCACTTTGGTTAGATAGATAAACCTGTCATATATCCTGAATTCAACATTTTCATCCGGAGCATTTTCCATCCAACCTGTAACACAGGCTCTATCTCCTCTGTACAGGCTGCATCTGGTCTCAAATGCATATATATTGGGAAGGAGATTTTGTCCTTCCTCTTTTTCAGCCTTTCCCTCTATTCCATTCAAAACCTCAAGAGCCTCCTGTGGCTTTCCGTTCTGCAAATGCAGCCACGCCAATATACCATCAGCAACAAAGCACTGCTCGATTTTTCCTCCTGCTTCCGCCTGCATTCTGCCCTTTGCCGCAAGCGTTGCCACCTCGTAATTATCTCCGCTCTTTTCAAGAAAACTCTCCGCCAAAGCAAGATTTACAAGACCTTTTCCGTATTTTCCAAGTACAAACTCAACAATCCTGCCAACCTTCGACGCCAGCTCTCTGTCCCTCTTGCTCCACTCACAGAAATCTTTTCCGCCATTCATCATTGATGGCAGATTGGATGTAACCGACCATTCCTGTATTCTTACTTCTTTATTAAAAACCATGGTGTATGCTGACTTCAAAAGCTTTAATACATCAACACTCCCCCTGTGCGGCAGACCAATATCCAGATACAGCAAAAGTCCCTTTGCATTTTTCCTGGCACTTCCCTGGTTTTCATCTGCATATAATTTTAGTCTGTCGTACCATCTTTCACTCTCATCAGGATTTAGAAGGAGTGACTGCAGCATGCTCATACCACACATAAGCTCAGGACTTTTCTCGATGACATGATCCGGAAGTTCCAGGTAATATTTTTTCAGATCATAGTAATAACCACTGTTCGCCGCATGTCTGGCATTATCGACAAGTATTGAAACTATTCGCTCTGTAACTCCTGCATTTTCATACATCTCCAAAGCTTTCCTTATATCTCCGTTAAGTCTGTAAAACAGTCCGGCATTCTCATACAGGCCTCTTATACGCTCTTTCTCGTACTTCCGCTTAAGACGTCTGCGCATAGAGACCCTCATGTGAAACTGCAGTTGATATTGTGTATTGCCATCCTTATCCATCCGGCTGGTCATAAAGTTTCCAAGCCACTTTGCCCTCTCGATCAAAAGCTCACTGTCACTTCTTCCGGTTATCATCTCAGCCTGTTTTGTTGTAAACTCATCCACCACGGATATTTCCATGAGAAATTCCTGCATTTCCACATCCCAGTTATCATACACATGATACTCAAGGTAATTACACATCTCATCCTCAACGCGTCTCGAAAAATCATTATACATATCATCTGTTATCTCGCTTGTATATGCCATTTCCATGTATTTGATGTGGCACATCTCCACAGCCAGCGGAAGTCCTGTAGTCTCATAGTACATTCTCTGCACTTGTGCCTCATTGATACTAAATCCAGCGTATTCAGCATACTTCTTTATATCCTCCAGACTGAACATAAGCAGCTTGCTGTCCACCACATAAAATCCTTCTTGAAATCTTACAGCAGAAAGCCATGGGGGAACCGGACACCGGCCAACGAGTATAACCCATACGTCTTCTCTTCTAATGAGTTCTATGATCTGCTCCCTCACTGTGTCCACATCCCCCCATGAGAGCTCGTGCAGATTATCTATGACAATTATTTTTCTTGCGTTGCTGCTTTCTACCACAAGGTCATCCGGTCTGATACCACCGGCATCCACCACCATGTACTTACGTGTTCCAAGATATCTGCTGACAAGAGTCGTCTTTCCCGAACCACTGACCCCGAATATATATGCAGTTACATTCCCTTCATCCGCTGTCTTCAGAAGCCTCCAGGCTTTTTTCGGTTTTATAAAACAGCCTTTATTACCCGAAGCCGTATTCCCCATATGTACAAATCTCCTTTTCTCACTTTTTAATCCCGGTATAGATAATCAACACCCTGTATATATCAGCAAAGGTGCCTGCATCCAGCCCCAACGGGCCGGATATCAAGCACCTCATGCAGCTACTATTTTTATTTTACTATAATCTGCACAGCCTGTGTAGTGCCATTTACAGCAATTACATAGACCGTACACTTTCCTGCGGCCTTTGCCTTTATTCTTCCTTTGGCATCAACTGTAGCAACATTTTTATTTGTACATGCATACAAATACCTTGCACCATGTCTGCCATCAAGCACCTTCTTGCTGGCATCTGCCTTGGTATATCCAGGTTTAAGCTTAATCGTCTGCTTAACTCCCAACACGTAGCTCTTCTGTGGAAGCAGAACCTTCTTGATGTTGGTATATTTGCTGCTATTGGTAACTATATGAAGCATGACACTATTGTCTATATACTTCTTCTTACCATTTACCAGCTTATATGCCTTTACTCTCAGCTTGATCGTATCTAACTTAGCAAGTGATTTGCCATTAATGCTGGATATTGTAACTCGGGTTGCCGATGCGCCCTTTACCGATTTAACAAGACTTTTCGAGTTAAAGTTTACATAGCACTCCTGTGCATATATATCATATCCGTCAGCCTTGTTAACCTTACCCCACACAACTGTCACTTTGTTTCCGGATACTACTGCATGGATATTCTTATTGATACCAGCTGTATTTTGTGCCGGTATTTTTGCTACAAACCTGGCATTGATTTTCATATTCTTATTTGCAGCAACCTTTACCGAAGTTTTTGTACTCTTGAAGCTTCCTGTCCAGCTTCCAAGTTTACAGTTGTTTGCCGCCTTTGCCGTGCAGATAAGAACCGTTCCCTCGATCACTGATGCACCATTCTTAACTGTTTTGCCTTCTGCAGTCTTGATTGTGATCGATCCGTTTTCAGTCTTTCCAATAGCTACCTTCACATACCTGAACTTGAATGCCGCTCTTATATTCATGTTCTTTGTCACCGTAAGTTTCACTGTAGTACCAGTCTTGCCTTTGGCATCTCCGCCCCAGGCTGACAGATCACAATGCTTTGCAGGAATTGCCTTGCAGATGATATCTGTGCCTTCCTGAACCAGCTGTCCGTTAGATATCTTCTTACCGTCAGCTGTTGTGACAGTTACCGTACCATTCTTCACTGTGGCAATACTTACCTTCGCATATCTTGCCTTGAAGGCTGCTCCCACTGTGATACTTCCGTCAAGGGCTTTTTCAAATGTGCTCTCAGCCTGATCTGCCGCATCCTCTGTCCATGCGTCAAAGTCATAGTACATATCCGGTGTTGCTGTGTATGTAAGAACAGTTTTCTCGTCAATCATTTCACCATTCTCCACCTCTGTGCCATCTGGCTTTGTCACCTTTATGTTTCCATGCTCTGTATCTGCTATTGTTACAGAGTAAAGCTTAACTGCATCAACTTTAAACTCCATATTCTTTGTGACGTTTACATCACTTACAAGATATGCTCCTGTCTCAGTTCCATCCTCTGCAAGCACTGGCTGGACTGACATGATATTCTCTGACTCCTCTGAATTTTCAGCGTTCTCTGGTTCATCAATGATTATATCTCTGATTCTCCAGCCCTCAGCAGGTGTAATAACAACACTCGCATCTCCGTTCTCTCTTACCATATTATCAAGAACTACGCCATTGTCATTCTTGAATACCACATTGTCTGGTATCTTTGTAAGGTCTGTTATAGTGTAAGCTGTCTCCGGTGTGCTTTCACCACCTGCAGTCTCTATCAGATTATTATCTCTGTCATAATTTCCCTCTACAGGAATGGCATATCCAACTCTGTCAACAAGCTCTGCACTTACCTCTATGCTGTTTGTAACATCATTTAAAAGTATCTCGTTGGTAAATCCAAAGTCAGTGCCAGACTCTTCCTTGACAACCTTTCCGCCTCTGATGTACTTAACTGTCCATGCCTGGATCATATAATCATCAGAAGGTGTTATGGCAAATCTTACATCCTTGCCAGAACCTATTCTCACTAAGTTATTCTCAGCATTTATTGGCTTAAGTCCGCTTATATCTCCATCCTCGCCGACATAACCTGTACTGATGTCTATATTGTCATATTTCTTAACTTCATCCTCATTCTTGAATATTACATTTACAAGAAGTGATGGTGCGATATATGCATATATCTCTGCATCCTTTGTTATGTCTGTCAGCTTGTATGTGAGTTCATCTGAATCAACATCTGCTCCGTCAACTGTCCAGTGCTCAACTGTGTTGTATTCATCCTTCGGTGCAACTGTTATTGTAAGATCCTTATGTCTCTTGAGCTTAACCTCTCCTGATACGATCTCAAGTTCCTCACCGTCAGAAGATGCAGTGATCTTCGCCGATCCGGTTCCTGTTGTACCTACCTTAACTGTATACTCTGGAATCTCCACAAACTTAACATATACTGCCACATCTGTGTAGATAGTCTTCACCTCATAGGTAGTCTGCTCCAGTTCAGTGCCTTCTATAGCCTGTGTACACTCAGGATCAAGATACCAGCCCTCGATCATCTGGCCATCTGCAGGAGCTGCCGTAAATACTGCATCTCCGCCGGATACCTGGCTATCGCCACTTGTGATCTCAGCCTTCTCGTCCAGTCCATATACCGCTGTCACAGCTCCAAGAGCAGCATCATTTGCCTCAAAGGTTATAACTGACTTGAGTTCCTGCTTAGCAAAGTGAGCAACAACATCTATGTCAGATGCCACCTTGTCAACCACAAATACGTTGCTGCCAAGCTCCTCTGCTGTGTAATCCTTTGTTCCCTCTGCTGTCTTTACTGTAAATCCTGTACATTCCATGTACTGGTCGGCATCAGCTGTGAACTTAAGCTCTCTGTCTCCTCTGATCTGTGCAGAATTACCTTCAAGCACTTCATCTGCTGTCATGTTCTCTGCCTTTATCTGTCCACCCTCATCTGATGACCATGTTATCTTATACACAGGTCTGTCAAACACAGCCCTCACATCAACTCTCGTATCCTTTGGCACTTTGTATGCAAATATCTTCTCTGCCACGCCCTGACTGATTCCATTTACAAGCCAGTCTGCAACTTCGTATCCTTCTGCAGCTGCCGCTGTGAATTCCACATATGAAGCAGCACCTATCATATCTCCTGATTCGAGCACCAGCTTTGTAGATGTGATCATGGCGCTCACCTCACCTGTTCCCTCTGTCTCAGGACCAAATGTGAGTACATCACCAACCAGCTCAAGACCAGCCATAACTGTCACATCAGATGAATCTCCGTCAACCGTGATCTTAAGGGTATCATTTACTTTCTTGTCTGAATATAACTTTATATTCTCTGTCTCGCTTGTCAGCTTATGTCCATTTATGATCCATTCTTTTACATTGTATCCATCATCAGGCACAACCTTGAATGTGATGACAGAATCTCTGTATATGTCTGTGATCTGCGCAGATTTGCTCTCCGTCGCATCACTTATGGTATCTCCTATCTGTATGTATGAAGGGAGATTTTTTCTTGACACATCTGCACTTATAGAGCCGTGTGTCTTTCCTGACGACTCTCCGGCAGAAGCCTTCTCTATCACTTTCAGAGAATACTCAGCCTTCACGGATGGTGTGATCTTTCTGTATGTGGCATTTACTGTCACATCCCCTGTAAACCCATCTGCCGGAGCACTCCACGTAAATGTGTATCTCTCTGTTCCGGACTCAGCATCCGCAGTCTCAGTCAGCTTTCCTTCTCCGCTGTCCTCCGCAAGACTGAATACATCCTCTCCTGCATAATTTACCTTTATGTCAGCTATCTCATAACTTCTCTTCACCGCAAATGAGAATTTCAGATCATCCTTACTTGCATATGCGATATATCCGCCATTTGCCAGATCAGAATCTCCTGACTTTGCAGTCATCTCTGTGTCATTTCCTGATGTCCACGACACAACCGGCTGTTTGTAGAAGTATACGACAACCTTTGTATCCTTGCCGAGATATTCTAGTTCATACCTCTGGGCGCCAGCACCTTCTGCCTCAGCATCAACCTTCTCGCCATTTACCTCCCAGTATGCTACCTCGTAGCCTTCATTTGGAGTTGCTGTAAATACTATGTCACTTCCCTGAAGCTGCTTGTCACCGGATACAAGTGCGTCTGTACTTCCGGTAGCCACAGCATCTACCACACCGGCTGCATCATCATCCGCACCATATGTCACCTTGTATCTGTTCGGCGCAGTGTACTTAACTGTATAATCGAGGTCTGAAGCTATATCATACACTGTCATCGTCCTGAGATCCGCTGATATAGTTCCAAGTTCCTGTCCATCTGCTGCTGACCATCCGTCGAGAAGTAGTCCTGACGGAACGGTAACCTGGATGGTCACATTGTCGCCTCGGCTGACTTCATATATACCATCTTCACCGCTCTCTATAGTCACTGTGCCGTCAACTCGCTGAGCCTTGACTGTGACATCCACACCTGTTGTCACTGTAGTCTTTCCATCGCTTCCAACAGTTACAGGCGAGACTGATATTTTGAAATTCTGTGCCTCTGCAAAATATGCCGTGATAAGTGTATCCTCGCTGATCTCCTCTGCATCATATGTGAGAGATGTGTTATTTGTCACTCCATCTTCCGCGAGAACGGTCTCTGGAACTCCATCTTCTCCCGTAACAGTCCAATGATCCAGAACATATCCTGCTGCCGGAACCGCAGTGAGTCTTACCTTCTGTTCTATATGAATGTTTGCACCTGAACCAAACGATTTTCCAATTGTTCCATCCGTCACATAGTTTGCTTTGAGTGTTCCGTGAGCCTTATTGTCCGGCTTGTATGTCAGCTTGTGATATACAGGCTCAAAGTTTACTGCTACATTCATGTTTGCTTTCAGCTTAGCCATCTGGATCTGGTCATCGCTGCACGCCTTGCCACCGGATGTTCCACACTGTGGATCCGTAACTGTCTTTCCATTTAGTGACCAGCTCTTAACCTTATATCCCTTATGAGGAGTAGCAGCTAAAGTGATCGTTGAGTTCTCAGGGAGTCTTGTTCCACTGTCAACTGTGAGTCCGTCACTGTTTTCATTTCCAGGCTGCTGGTACTTGATTGAAACTGTACCATGTGTATTTGCCGGCCTGGCAGTAACTGTGTACACGTTTCCTGTCAGTGTGTATGATGCTTTAACCAGGTTTATTATATAGTTCTTCTCAAGTTCATTCATAACCTGTGAATGCTGATCGTCCACCTTGACGTATGCAACATCTATATCATATATACCCGGCAGCAGCCCACTTACTCCATATGATCTGAGCTCGTAATCCCTGTCTCTCTGAGGCATTATGTCGGTATCCCATGCCTTGAGACCTGTTATCACCGCATCCTCGCACTCTCTTACAGAATCATTTACACTTTTCTCTGTATCCTGGGCAGCTATCTCAAGCTGTGCCCTTCCAACATTTATATTCTTCTGAGTCTTGTCTCCGCCATTTGATGCCGTTATCTGGAACATTCCAATAGACTTCGGTATAAACACGCCGTTTGCAAGTTCGTATTTGTCTGTGTCCTCAAATTCTCCTGTCTTATTATTCTTTATCTTAACTGTGTATTCTGAATCGTCCGTGATATCCTGAAGCTTTCCTGTATTGTCGTATGACACTCTCTCCAGAGACATCTTCACCGAATCTCCGTATCTTACATTATCCTGCATGGTCAGATTCATGTTCGTCTTTCCCTCAAATGAGGTATATATAGACATCGAGTCAGATATACTGTCGTTGTACTGTTTATTTCCTGCAAAGTATACATATACGTTGTATATTCCCTGTCCGGATGGCTCCCACTGTGCAGTATAGCAGCCATTTGCTCTGTCGTACTTACCAGCTATGCGCTTGATCTCAGGCCCTGTAATGACAAATTCCACATCTCCCTGTACGTCCTCACCTGACAGTGATTTCGGCTGACAGCTGAGTGTGATCTTGTCTCCTGTATATGTGACCTCTGCCCCTGTGGTCTCAGATCTCACCGTCTTGGTCTGATATACTGATTTGAGATCAGTCTGGACCACCTTGACAGTATCTGACACATTAAGAGTCTTCTTTGAAGTCATCGTAAAACTTCCGCTTTCACTATCTGCCACATAATAGTACACCGTACTGTCTTCACTTCCCGATGTGTTTCCGAGAAGATAGAAGTTCTTGCTGCCATCCTCTGATACCCATTTTGCGAGTATCCTGTCATATGTAACATCATCAGATGCATATGACACCTTTTCACCTGCATAGTCAGCCGCATTTACGCTGGTCAGCTTGTAAGTATTGCCATCAATATCTGCGATGAAATCTGATTCACTCACACCATATGCCGCGCCGCCCACATCAGATGCTTTAAATGTCTGTGATTCATCCACGTAACCATCGCTGTCCTTTTTGACGCTTACGCTGCATGGATAGTAATTCTCGTCACTATCTTTCCACATATAGTTTGTTCCGTCGCTGACAAGAATATATTCCATGACTCCGGATGTGACTGTTATAAGATTTCTCTCCTTAGTCACGTTCTCCACCTTTGTAGTCTCTGAGCCCGATGCCCTGACTACGCTGCCATCCGACAGATCTTTATTCTGGGTATCGTTATGCGCCAGAAGCATGACCTTGCTGTCCGCCTTATTTACAGTGAGTGTCGCAGTCTTGGTGTAGAGTGTGATGTCGTTGTAATAAACTCTGCATCGATATTCGTTTCCATCCATTTCATCACTTACATCAGTAAGTCTGAGCGTAGGATTGCTGCCTCCTGTCGATACGCTTCTCCATCCATTATCTGTATTAACCTGCCAGTTGTATCCAACGCTCTGGTTTACTCCATCCCCATCATAATAAACCGCATTTGCCGCAAATTCTGCATTTCCACCGGCAAACGTATTTGTATCATCAGGGTTCTTTGTTATATGGAAGTTAGAACTGTCCTGAAGTGTCGTCGCGGTCGCCGGACGGCTGAACAGACTCTTTGAACCATTTGCCTGAAGAGCTCTCACCGCAAATGTGTAAGTCCTGTTGGAATATAGTCCCTTCACTTCATAGTCAGTAACTGTATATGGCACAACTGCCTTGCTGTTGTAATTACCTCCTGCATCAACGATACAGACCTCATAGTAATCTGCATCATTGGACGGTGACCACTCAAGACTGACACTGTTTCTCGTTGTGTCGACAACAGAAAGTCCCATCGGCATACGCGCCGGACGAACAACATTCTTAACATCATAGCCAATGACGAACACTGAATCACTGTCGCTGTTCAGCTTTGCAGTGTTCACCCGCAGCTGCCAGTCAAATGAGAAGCCTGTGCAGTCTGCCGGAACATTGTCCACCGTTCCACTGTATGTAACACCATTCGAGCTTACACGGGTGTAACCAAGACCCGCATGCTGGCTTGATGTCACACCGACAATGACCTTATTACCGAGTCCTCCGCCTCCAGCACCAAGCTTTTCGTTCGCCTCAAGGAACACTTCAGTCGAATACTCGTTCTCATCAGTCACAGATATCGTCTGAGTCTGATCTGCACCAGAGCTGGCATTTACAGAAGAATAATTGTTATTTCCACCTGACTGATAGGTGTACTTTAATTTACCTCCAAGAGTCTGGTATGTAGCAGGGTCTCCCGCTGTGTTATTCAGAATATTATTATATATCTCGTTGAGACCCTTGCTCCTTCTTGCAACCTTGTCGTAATCTGCCACATCTATGATTGAAGTTGAAGGTCCGAGACATACCGGCATAACCACCGGCTCCCATTTTCTCGCAATCGGATCATATATGGAGTATTCGTAATACATATATTTCAAACAGTACAGAACAACCTGATCAGAACCTCCACCTGCGGCATTATATGTTATCTCATATTCCGTTGTCTTTGTATTTGCATATTCAAAGCTTGCTCCATACGAAAGTTCAACCTCTACCTCACCTGCTCCGATGAGCTGGATCTCCGACGACACATACGCGCCAACTGATATTGACAGGTTAGTTGATACCGTGTTCGATGAACCTTTGCTTGTTGAATATGATGTTCCACCGTTATTTACATATTCATATACTTCCTGAACATCATCAAAATACGGACTTGCCTGAAGGATTGCATAGACCTCTGGATTTGTGTATACCGGATACTCTCCCTCGTACTTTAACCGCACACTGTCATTATCAATATCCGGAAGACACAGTGAAACAAATGTTCCATACATATCCTGTCTGCTGTTCGACTGGCATACTACACCCTCCTGACTGCTGTATGGGCTGCCGCCATCCATAGAAAATGTCGCTATGTCCAGCCAGTAATAATCATCTTTATCATTGAGTTTCTTCTCTCTGTGCACTCCCACAACGCACACAAAACTCTGTCTGTAATTGTTCCCCTTGGCATCCTTATCGACACAGCCAACCCTGACATCGCCGATCCACACCTGATCTTTTTTCTTCTTGTCGTTGCCCTGATTGCGCTGGTCGGTACATATACTCATGCTTCCTATCTCCGAACCTGTTATTCCGCCATCTTCCAGTGAGAAAGCATATACCTCTGCGCCAAAAAGCACACTGTCATTTTCATTATTGCCGTTCATGCCCTTAAGGTCTGCACACGCAAGCGCCAGAGGTGCATTCACAGGTCTGTAATATTCGTTACTTTTAACCTCGTGATATTTCACGATTTCTTTACTCTTAGTCCCCAGGCTTCTCGTATGATAATCTGACAACACATAATTATCCGTCAGACTATCGTAGTATACGTATCTGTATGCAGCCTGCGTGGCTTCATATTCCCTCTGCACATATTGAGAATTGCTCGAATAATATCCACCAACTATAAGTCCTGTGACCATGGCTCCTGATCCAGGATACTTAAACCGGCCAAATGCACAATTTGCAGCATACATTCCATAGTTCTGTTTTCTGCCATCTGTGTCTCCAAGTGACACTTCATTCAGACCTTCTATAGGGACAAGTCCGCCGTCTTTATATGTATAGACGGTCATATGACCTGCCTTTGCCATGTTGTAATTCAGAACTGATCCAGATACGGCAACCGCGGCCTCATCCCGGCCATCCTGCTCCAGATCACCGCCGGCCAGAGTTACCACAGGAGCTCTTCCTATTCCATAATCACACCACGATCCATCCGTTCCACTTTCATAATTAGATGCAAGCCCGCCCGGTATGCTTATATTATTTCCCTTTGTGAACCTGCCGTTTCCCTTGCCATAATATACATCGACTATGGCATAGCGTATGTTCTGATCGTTTATATTTCTATCCTCGTAAGTTCCACAGTATACGAGAAGATCTTCAAAGCCATCTCCATTCAGATCGGCCTTTTCGATCTCAAACATCGCATCCAGCTCCTGCTGGTATCTTCTGATAAAATACAAAAGTCCATCGCCATATGTAGAATTCTTGTTTAAAGTAGGGGTAAGCGTAGCAATTGAAGATCTTGTACCATCAGCTGCTATCTTGAAAATACTCACATCTATCTTTCCGCGGTACTCCTTGCCGTCTATGACAGTTTTAATACTTTTCCATCCAGCTGGACTGAATACTTTATCTCCATGTACTCTTAGCTCCGCAACGTAGTTGGTTTTTCCGTCGCCTCCATCAAATGCAACGCTTGTCGCATACAGGCCGTTAAAACCATTACTGTCCTTTTTTAGAACATTTCCCATGTTGCTACTTATGTTACTGTCTCCCGATCCGCCGTGTTCCACTTTCACATTATCTTTGCCAAGATCATAGAAACCATACGCTCCGTACAGATTGCCAAGGCTGCTGTTTACCTTTGTAGTCCTGTCCTTGAAATCTCCAATCCTGTCAAATCCGTCTCGCACAGTGTACTTGTTTCTGTAATTGCCGTTTGCCGCAACGTATACCTCATTCACCTCTGCAAATGTAGATATATTATCCTTGTCATACGGCACCGCAGCTTTGCTTTTGTCTATATCGGTGCTGAGGCCCAGAGCTTTGTATGTACTTTCGTCAATCTCCGTCTCGACCACCGTCTTGCCTGTTTTCTTCGAGCTGTCCGCCGCGTATGCTTTTTGTCCGGGAATAAATCCGGACAGCATAGATAGCACCATACTGGCCGTCAGCGCCCAGCTTATCGCCCTCTTTCTCATAATTTCTTCCTCCCTTTCACTAAAAAAACCAGCCATGAACACCAGCCGTTTTAAGCTGCCACATTCTGGTATCAATAATATATTTACAATTATAATTGCTGTGTTTTTCCATGTACACTAACCAAAAGGCTAGTAACAGGAGGTAAAAACAACTTTTTTGCAAAAAAATCCACAGAACGTACCGTCTATACTGTACGCCCTGTGGATCGTAATAAACATCTAAACTATTCTGTTACATGCCATATATGAAAGGATCATTCCACCGACTTAAGCGATTCCGCCATATTTATCTTATCAAGCTTGACTGACATGACTCTGTTGACAAGGAAATTGAACACAAATGTCAGAACGATACTGTACACATAGCTCATCGGCGCTATATATGTATCAAATGCGACCATATCCACCTTGATCTGTCCTATGACAAATGCATGCAAAAACACTCCAAGCACAAGTCCCACAGCGATCCCGAATGTCGTCAGGACTCTGTTCTCCCTGAACACATAATCTGAAGTCTCGTTTTTGAAAAATCCCAGAACCTTTATGGTTGCTATCTCCCTGATTCGCTCTGTGATATTGATATTTGTCAGGTTGTAGAGAACGATAAATGCAAGCGCACCAGCCGAGAGTATGACTACAATTACTATATAATTCAGACTCTCCATCATCTTAGATATCCTGTTCTTCATATCCTTGTTGATAGTCACTGACGCTGTTGCTGCATCACCCATAAGATCAGCAGATATCTCGTGCGAATCTGCGCCTTCCTCAAGATTGAAGTACACCGATTTGTACTGAGGTGCTTCCCCCATCTGATCCTCATATGTTTCAGGTGATATATACACATAGTTGTATACATGATTCCTGAATATGCCTGATACGGAAACTCTTATCTCTTTCATCTCGCTGTCTCTGACCGTTATTACATCGCCCGTTTTGATGTCGTACTGTTCTGCCAGCGCAGTATTGATCACAGCTTCCCCTTTGCCCGGATATTCTATCTTCGCACCATCTTTATCCGCCAACTTCATATACCTGTCAACGTGCTCAGGTTCTTCCATGATGACCATGTTCACGGACTTTACGCCACCATCATGAACCAGATCCCAGGTAGATTCACTGACGAGATCATAGCAGGAGGTATCCTCCTCCAGCCGGTCTTTCAGACTACTGAAGCGCTCATCTTCTCTATCACCCGCAATCGGTGTATTCAGCGTTATCACTCCATCTCCGACCTGTATCTCCCCATATTGATTGTCCGCAAATCCGCTTATGGAATCATTTATTCCAAAGCCTGTGAGCAGCAGCGCAGTACAGCCGCTTATTCCTATTATCATCATAAAAAAACGCTTTTTATATCTGAATACATTTCTGACACTTACCTTTCTCAGAAATTTCAGTCTCTTCCATATAAATGGGATATGCTCAAGGAACACCCTCTTGCCCGGCTTCGGAGCCTTAGGCCTCATAAGACTTGCCGCAGTCTCAGAAAGCTCGTATCTACAGGAAAACCAGGTTGTACCTACAGTGCACAAAAGGGATGCTGCCAGCACGCCAATAACCAGCGTCCAGTCTGTGGTTCTCTCAAGCGGCACATGTATATACATCATATGATATGCATACCAGATAACCTCCGGAAATACATATGTACCTATAAGATATCCACCTGCACATCCTACTACAGCTGCAGTTCCCGAATAGATCATATATTTTCCCATGATAGCCGCCTTGCCATAGCCGAGAGCCTTCAACATGCCTATCATAGAGCGCTGTTCCTCAACCATTCTGTTCATGGTAGTCATACACACGAGCACGGCAACCAATATGAAGAATACCGGAAATACCTTTGCAACTCCATTCACTATGTCTGAATCGCTCTCAAAGCAGACATATCCGATATTCGTCTCCCTGCCGAGTATGTAATAATTCACACCATCTGCATCATCCAGCGTTATGTCCTTCACCATATCCTCCGTCATACCCTTTGCCATGAGGATATCCTTATATCTGTCCAGTACACTGGTCTTACATATTGACTCCCATTCGTCCTTCCTGTCGTCTATATAGTCTTCATACTCATCGGCATACATATCAAACTTTCTGTCAAATTTCACATATACATCGGTGTAGCATTCGCTGTCAAATGCTTCAGGGCTGACATATACAAAGCCCGCGATCTTACCATTTCCAAGGGTTGTGGTGCCTCTTTCAAAATTAATATAAAGAGGGGAGTTGACAGTTCCGACAACGGTGAATTTCTTCACCTTAAGGATATCCTGTGTACTGCTGTCCTCACCTTCTGCTGCATCGTCATCTGCCACCTCTATGACATCACCTATCTTTATACTGTCCATCTTGGCATCTACAACACATTCATCTTCCTTTTCCGGCATGCGTCCGTCCACAAGACTCAGTTTATTGATGTTTTCCGGAACTGACATAGTCTTCAACACCCTGTCATTTTCACCCTGGTTCTTGTATAGGACGTCCAGACTATAACCGCCCTCAGCGTACAGCACATCCTTCTCCCCGGCAAATGAATCCACGTCATCATCCGTATATCCAAGAGTTGACAGAAGATGCAGATCATAGAAATTTCCCTTGTCAAGGAAATTCGATATGGTATTCATCATGTCCGGCTTCGTCATCTTGAGACCCGAGAAGAATCCCACGCCCAGGGCTATGATCGCCATGATGGCTGCAAATCTTCCAAATGTATTTTTTATCTCACGAAATGTCGTGCGTCTCATCATTGATTTCATAGGCCACCTACCATTCCAGATCTTCAACGTTCCTGATGTTATCATTCATAACCACTTTCTCCACAGTTCCGCTCTTAACCGTGATGACTCTGTCCGCCATGGCTGTGAGTGCCTGGTTGTGCGTTATGACTATAACTGTCGTTCCCGTATTTCTGCATGTATCCTGAAGGAGCTTCAACACAGCCTTGCCTGTGTTGTAATCCAGAGCTCCGGTCGGCTCATCACAGAGCAGAAGCTTTGGATTCTTTGCAAGCGCCCTTGCTATGGCAACTCTCTGCTGCTCACCACCTGAGAGCTGTGCCGGGAAGTTCGCCATACGATCCTCAAGTCCCACCTGCTTCAGAACCGTTGCAGCATCCAGCGGTTCCTTACAGATCTGTGCCGCCAGCTCCACGTTCTCAAGTGCTGTAAGGTTCTGTACCAGATTGTAGAACTGGAACACGAATCCCACATCATACCTTCTGTA
>ENA-ORND01001112-ORND01001112.1-human-gut-metagenome-genome-assembly--contig:-NODE-1112-length-19587-cov-66.910199_pt1 | contig 19587 bp, 20 predicted proteins | sample MGYA00242111_ERZ509014 | MGnify/ENA primary metagenome ERZ509014 (study PRJEB26280, sample SAMEA2338694) | human gut metagenome | biome: human gut; feature: human-associated habitat; material: faeces... | reverse complement strand
AACAGCACTGCGGATGGATATCTCGTTGCTCGCTAACTTTTAGCGGACAGCAATATTCAGTTATATTTATTTTTGGACATTTTATCCGCCATCCTTGAAGCAGGCATCGGACAATGAAACAGCATCACAATAGAAAAGAGCATAAAAAAAGAGCCGCTCCCGTGTGGGAACAGCTCCTGAATCTCAAAACAGAAGAAATTATTTCTGTCTGCTCTTGTATCTCTGGTAGAATTTATCAACACGACCTGCGGTATCCACAAGCTTGACTTTACCGGTGTAGAACGGATGAGATGTATTTGAAATCTCAAGCTTTACTACAGGGTACTCAACTCCGTCGACCATCAGAGTCTCTTTAGTGGTTGCACATGAACGTGTAACGAATACAGTGTCGTTTGACATATCCTTGAAAGCTACAAGGCGGTAGTTTTCGGGATGAATTCCTTTTTTCATTTCTCTTAAAAATTTAGTTTGTCCAAAATTGGAACGCAAATCTACGCACAATTATCCGATTTTCCAAGACTTTGGATATTTTTCATCAATTTCAGCCGTCACATTGACTCCAGTTCCTTCGCGAAGACCTCGGCAGCGGACAGGGCCCATGCAGGAAAACCCTCGTCCCGGCGGAACTTTCCGTCACGTGCGAAACTCAGAAGCACATCCAAGTCGAACGTTTCGGATTCGACTGCCGCATCGAAACGGGTGGCATCATACGCATTGCATTTCTGTTCAATGTGGGACGGCACCATCATCAGCGGCTTGCCCAGGTACATCGCCTCGCAGATGGACTCGAAACCGGCCGTGGATGCATATGCCATGCAGCCTGCCATCTGCCTGAGAAATTCCTTGTCGTCCAGATAATAGAAACTCAGCGTGTCATCCACCACCTTCACGGGGGCCTCTGCGGCATTGTCCCAGAAGAAGCGCAGCGGAACCGAAGGATTCTTGGCATGCCAGGACTTCACCTCTTCAGCGAAACCGGCATTGAGCATATAGCCGAGTATATAGTCGCCGTCACGGAATTCCGGACTTTTCCTATATGAGAGCACTTCCGGACGCAGGAGCGGCGGAACCACCTTTATCTTGCCGTCATCCTGCATTGGCCTGAAAGAAAGGGCCAAAAGTTTGGAAGCGCCGGCCGCTATCGCCTTGGAAAACAGGTTCAGGGCATGATGGCCCTCATAACCGAATTCCGGAATATGCATATCCTCGTGCAGAAAAAGGAACTGGTGCCCAATGCACGCCATCGGAACTCTTCTGCCGGTGAGCCCGTGCGCAATCGTGCCCAGCAGCTCATAAAAATTCAGTATCACATCCGCGCCGCTTTCCTTGATTTTCGAGCGGATCAATGATACGGACGGAATGAATTTCGGGGATACTGCTATATTGTAGAGAACCGATTTCACGGCATCAGGACGCTTGTCCGCAGCCGCAGAGACGAAATTGATCGACTCAAAACAGGTTACAGGAGCATTGACCCCGTCGAGAAAAAATGAAGGCAACTTTCTGCTTTCGCTCTTGCCCACAAGCATTTCCACCACTTCGTGCCCGCGGGAGCGCAGCAATTTTTCCATTGTCATCGCCTGAGTGAGGTGGCCTCTCCCCTCTCCCTGGATTATGAACAAGTACTTCATAGCCAAACTTTATTTGCGGTTAATGAAATCTGAAAACTTTACTACAGACCAGTTTCCATCGTAATCTTCTGTCAATGCGGTCAGTGACTCCACCCAATCACCGGAATTGAGGTAATGCACCCCGCTTTTCAGGTATTTGTCTTCGGGCGTGTGGATATGGCCGCAGATGATGCCGTCACAGCCTTTCGCCCTGGCAAACGAATCGAGGTCTGATTCGAAGCCGGAAATCGCAGACACAGCCTGCTTTACCTTATGCTTTATGACTTTTGACAATGAATAATACTCCTTGCCCCTTCTCAGACGCGCCCTGTTCCATACATTGTTGAATTTCAGGAGCAGATTGTAGGCTACGTCACCGAGTTTCGCAAGAAACGTGAGCCTGGCGGTGATGCTGTCGAAGGCATGCCCGTGGATGACCACATAGGAGTGATTCTTCTCCTTTATTATATATTCATTGACAAGAGTGATGTTCGCCATCTTGGACGGAACAAGCGGGTCGAGGAAGTCGTCATGGTTGCCCGTCACATAAATCACTTCCGTAGAATGCTTCTCCATCATCTTCATTATGACATAAAAGAACGCGGAATGCACCACGGTCCACTTGTCACTGGAGTTTTTCAACTGCCAACCGTCTATAATGTCGCCGTTCATTATGAGCCTGTCGCAATCGACGGAACTCAAAAACTCAGCAGCCTCCTTCACTTTGGAATGGGGCGCTCCGATGTGAACATCAGAAATCACAACGGTCCGATAATGAGGTCTTTCAAGCATAATAAGAACAATAAAAACCTATGCCAGAAAATCCTTGATCTTCTGGTCTTCCGTCAATGGACATACAAGAATATTGCCGTCCTTTACTGCCACGACGTAATTTTTCAACCCTGACACGACCACTGTCCCGCCATCAGCCGCATTGACCACACAATCCTCGCAGCCGAAAAGCCGGACCCCGTCGCCCACTACCTTGTTTCCGGCATTGTCACCGGAAATCTTGCCGCCTACAGAACTCCAGCTTCCCAAATCAGACCACTCCACATCAGAGGCGATCACATAGATCGACTCCGACCGCTCCATCACGGCATAGTCAATGGAGATTTTCTCGCATTGCGGGAACAGTTCATTCAGGACATCATTTTCCTCAGGCTTGCCGAAAGAAGAAGCGATCCTGTCCATTATCCCAGCGATTCCCGGAACGAAAAGTCGAAGCTGGGAGACTATCGTATTTACAGACCACACGAAAATGCCGGCATTCCAGAAATAATTCCCTGCCGCCAGATATTTCTCAGCAGTCTGCCTGTCAGGCTTTTCCTTGAAAGCATTGACTTTAAGCACTTTATCCTCCTCGACAGAAGACGAGCAGATATAGCCGTACCCTGTCTCCGGCCTGTCCGGATGAATACCCACAGTGACTATACAGTCGTGCTCAGCGGTGAAGTCCAATGCCTTTCTGATGCAGTCAGCGAACTTTTCCTTGCGCAGGACCACGGCATCGGACGGAGTCACCACCACATTGGCATCAGGGTCCTCCGCCTTGATTTTCCAGCAGGCATAGGCGATGCAGGGAGCTGTATTTCTCGGCTCCGGCTCCGACAGGATGTGTGATTCCGGAATCATCGGCAGCTGAGCCTTCACCATTTCCGCATATTTGACCGATGTAACCACCCACATCCTGCTGTAGTCGCAGACCGGAAGGAAGCGCTCGACAGTAAGCTGGATCAATGACTTGCCCACTCCGAGAAGGTCAATGAACTGTTTCGGCACTGCAGCTGTGCTCGCGGGCCACAGGCGGCTTCCGATGCCGCCGGCCATTATCACTATATGTGTATGTGTATCCATAGGCTCAATGTTATCTATTGTTTTTCCACTTCCCTGCAGCAGATTTCAGCAGCTTCCGCATTCGGGAGACAGCCCATCTTATATGTAGGAACATTCTGTGCAATGTCGGATGCAAGCGCTGTCATGCTGTCCATCACGGACTTGTCCCACCTGACGGTGGAGACGGAGCCGACAAATGCTGCATAGGCAGCAATGCCCTTCACTCTTTCAATATGGTTTTCAGGAGCTTGGGACAGCCGCACAAAAGCCCTGACAGGCTCTTTCACATTACGGTAGCAAGGTGTCTTTCCGCTCCAGGGTGTGCCGTAAACGGACCAATGTCCATCTTCAAGCCGCACGACGGGATTATCGTCATTGACAAGTTCCGCTCCTGCTATATGGTCCAGCCACAGTCGGCTGTGAGTACTTTTGCCCGTTCCGCTGGCGCCCAGGAAAAGTGTCGAAGCCGAATTGTGGCTGATGACTGAGGCGTGAAGCAGAAGAGCATCATGTGCAGCCGCATTGTACGAAAACATTATCCTTAGGCACATGCAGAGATAGAAGACCACCGATGACGGGCGTTTCAGGCCATTGACATAAAAATCGCCGACCTTGGCGTCCTGCGAAACCATTATCGCGGAGACAGGCACGTCTTCAGCAGTCCTGAACACGAAAAGTGTCCCGCCGCTGGTCCTGAACGCCTTGTAATACGGCTCCACATCATCAATGCTGAAGAGCAGTTCGTTTGACGGGTCAGAAACCAGGTCGGGCCACGTGCCTTTCACATTGACACTGAAAACCGGCTCCGCATCTTCCTCTGTCGCAAACGGCTCATACTGAGAGAAATCCAGCATTGACCGGTCGAAGTTTTCCGGGAGATCCTCGCGGCAGGTGACATAGGTCCTGGACGGCACATCATCCCCGGCCCGCGTAGGCAGGATGTCCATCACCGCTCCCTGAGCCGCCTTTCTGATGCGCTGCTGAACTGGAGCGGAATACGGCATGAATTTCCACGGAGACTCGAGACTGACCTCGAACGGGATGCCTGCAACGCTGAATTTCCTGGTCATAATTATTCTGCTATACCGTTATCTTTCAAGCTTTTGCAGAGCGCTTTCGAATCTTCCAGCGCCTGAGTGTCCGAGATTTCATACTCCTTCTGGAGCATATCTGCGAGCGACTCCGGGGTGAATTCTTCGTTCCACACTGATTTCAGCAGGAACGCGGCAGATTCATTGAGACAGATAATCCGCCCCATATTGACATTGGACAAACCTTCTTCTGAAATCACATTTTCTCCGCAAATTTCGCGAAGGACAAAACCATTCTTTATCTTCATTTCGTATTAGTATCAGTATCTTCACAAAATTAGTTAATTTTCATTAAATTCGCGGAATTGTTCTGCGGAAGTTCGTAAAATGAATAAATTCGTAATAGAAAACGACTTGTTTTTCAACAATGTGACCGGTCTGCTCAAGGAGGGGCACACGGTGACCATTCCGGTAAAGGGATGGAGCATGCTGCCTTTCATAAGACCGGAAAAGGACACTGTAACTCTCTGTGGAGCAGCATTATATACTCCTGAGGGAAAAGAGGAGGTTTCACCGGCCGCAGGCGACATTGTCCTGTTCCGGTACCATGGCAGGTTCATCATGCACCGCATCCTCGAAGTGCGTCCTGACGGCATCTACAGAATCCAGGGTGACGGCGTACCCAAAAACGAGGAAACCTGCCGTTATCAGGATATATGCGGAAAGGTCATCACCATAAACCGCAACGGCACCGTCCCGATAGACCCGTATTCCAAGAAGATGATGCGCCGGCTTTCTTTCTGGAACATCTTCAAGCCGTTCAGACGTTACTTCTCATACGCATACAGGTTATCGGAAAAGCTCTCCCGATAACCTGCACACCATTATTTATCAATACTGTATTTATTCCTTTACAAGGCACTCGTCCAGGTCTTTGCAGATCTGCTCCTTGTCCATGTGCTGGCCGATGAAGACTATCTTCTGCATGCGGTCGCCGTAGTGGGCATCCCACTCCTTCATTATGGTAGGATCCTGTCTCATCATACGGATAAGGTCCTCCTCCGGTGCCGTGGCATACCATTGGCCTGCCTCCCTGAGCATTATCTGCTTTCCTGCCTGCTCGAAAAGGCATGACATATCGGTATTGTCGGAGAAATAGCAGAGTCCCTTGGCACGGATCACGCTCTTCGGAAGTTTCTTGTTGACGAACCAGTCGAATTTGTTCAGGTCAAATGCCGGCCTTCTGAAATAGACAAATGTTCCGATTCCATATTCTTCGACTTCACCTCCTTCGTGGTCGTGATCATGGTGATGGTGGTGATGTTCCTCGTGATGGTCGTGGTCATCGTGCTCTTCATCATGGTCGTGATGGTGTTCCTCATGTTCCTCGTGATCGTCATCATGATGCTCGTGGTGATGCTCCTCGTGATGATGTTCCTCATGCTCCTCATCATGAACATCGCTTTCCAGACCGCAGATCCAGCCCGCTCCCGACTCTGTCTGACGGTAGTCGAACATATTGGTATCGAGCAGTTTTTCCAGATCCACATCCGCATAGTCGCACTCGATTATCTGCGCCTTAGTCTGGATCTCACGGATAATGTGCTTGATCTTGTCCAATGCCTCAGGGCTCACTTCAGACGCCTTGTTCAGAAGAATGACATTACAGAACTCAATCTGCTGAATGATAAGGTTTTCGATATCGTCCTCCTCCAGATTCTTGCGTTCAAGGCTCTCTCCGCAGCCGAACTCGTCAGCCATCCTGAGCGCGTCCACCACGGTAACCAGGCAGTCCAGTCTCGGAGTTCCGAACTCCGTATAGACTCCGCCGATCGATTTCATTGAACAGATAGTCTGGGCGATAGGCTCAGGTTCGCAGATTCCGCTCGCCTCTATGACAATGTAGTCGAACTTGTCCATTTTCATGATCTCGACTATCTGGTTCATCAGGTCAGTCTTGAGCGTACAGCAGATGCAGCCGTTCTGTAACGCCACGAGACTGTCGTCGCTCTGTCCGACCACACCGCCCTGCTGGATCAATGTAGCATCTATATTGACCTCTCCGATATCGTTTACGATAACAGCGAAACGGATTCCTTTTTTGTTTGAAAGAATGCGGTTTACCAATGTGGTTTTTCCGCTTCCAAGATATCCTGTAAGAAGCAGGATAGGCATCTCCTTATTGTTCATTTCAAGAATTGTTTATATCGGATGTCCTGTCCTCTGGACATTCCGCGGCATCAGGCTTCAAAAAACAGTCCAAACAGAAACACTGACACATTGTCAGAGAGCCTTTTGGATACATTATTCAGAAAATACGTATATTTGCGAGTTCAGAAACTGACTAATTATGAGAAGTGAGGAAATACTGGGCGCCATAGGCGCGAATTACCTTGACGGCCAGATATCCCGGATCTGGGTGGACAGCAAGTTCTGCATCCTGGACAATATGGAATACGACTCCACCGGCGAATACGAGGGCTCGTCACGCCTCCGCTTCCCTCTCAAAACATCATTGACAGTCTGCGTCTTCTGCAAATCCGGAAAAATTTCCGTACGCATCCAGCAGAAAGACTACCTGCTGGAGAGCGGCAGTATCCTGGTCATCTTCGGCGGTCAGATTCTGGAACAGGTAAACATTATCGAAGCGTGTCGCGTGATCATCGTAGGCATTGACTCTGAATATATTATGACCGAAATGAGGAGCACGCACGGTCGGAGCCTGAGGCAGTGGGTACTCCATAATCAGGAACCGGCGCTAGCGAGCATTGACGAGGAGGAGGCAGAGAATTACGAGAAGCTCTGCCAGTCCCTCAAATTCATTGTCAAGAACTCGGACGAAAGCACTTCCGACGGCATTCTTTCCGGCTTCACCTACATTTTCGCGAGCCTGTTGCTGAAGTGGCGCAAGCGTTCGGTCGCGGCCGGCGGGACAGATTCCGACAAAGTCAATGCAGAGGCCACGGACAGCCATGCGCTCGGCTACTCCAGAGAAAAAGAGGTCCTGTACAGATTCCAGGAGGATATCCATAATTTTTCCAGAAAAGACAGGACTGTAGGCTTCTATGCCAGACGGCAGTTCATTTCCGAAAAGCATTTCTCAAGACTGGTAAAGAAAGCGAGCGGCAAAAAACCGCTTGACCTGATCCGCGAATATGTACTGCTGGATGCCAAGAGTCTCCTGCTTTCCGGAAAATACTCCATAAAGGAAGTGTCCGACACTCTCGGTTTCCAGAACCATTCATTCTTCACAAGGTTTTTCAGACTGTCCACGGGCAAGACTCCGGGAGAGTTCATGAGAGACGAATAATTCTCAGCACAATGCAGACAAGACATATAGACAGAGAACGATATTTCAATGAACTTGCAAGCACTTCCCGCGAGTTCTATATCGACTATCTCAAGAGGTTCAAAAACATTGACAGCAACACCAGGATTCTGGAAATAGGCTGCGGCGAAGGCGGAAACCTGCTTCCTTTCGCGGAATCGGGCTGCACGGTGGCCGGCCTGGACCTGGCTTCGGGCAAAATCGAAAATGCGGGAAAATTTTTCGCTTCGCGCAATGTAAAGGGCGAATTTGCCTGTGCCAATTTCCTGACAGACAACCCATTCGCCGAGGACGGCGGGTTCGACATCATACTTATCCATGATGTCATCGAGCATATCGAACCGGATGGAAAGGAAGCGTTTTTCCTCAGGTGCAAGAATTACCTGAAACCTGACGGAATAGTATTTTTCGGCTTCCCGGCCTGGCAGATGCCGTTCGGAGGCCACCAGCAGATTTGCAGAAGCAGAGTCTGCTCCACGGTTCCGTTCATGCACGTGCTGCCCGCCCCGGTTTACAAGGCGTGGCTGAAGATGTTCGGCGAAGAACCTGCCAAGATAGATGAACTCCTGAGCATCAAGCGTTCACGTATGACGCCGGAGCTTTTCGAAAAGTTATGCAATAAGACCGGATATGTGGTCAATGACAGGATCTTCTGGTTCATCTCCCCTCATTACAAGGCGAAGTTCGGACTGCGCCCGAGACGGCTCTGCTCCCTACTGGCGCATATTCCTTATGTGCGCAACTGGTTCACCACCTCCTGCTTCTATATCATCAAGCCCAAGTAGCGCGACGCTGGAGTCCAAAGAATTCAGCGCAGCAGACCGAGCAGGCTTGACAGGATAGTCGCCACCGCATCCTTGTCCGGAACAGGGATTCTGAGTTCCAACTTGCCGGTCTCCGCATCCGTATGGACAATCGCATCAAGAAGTTCAGCCGTCTTTTCCGGAGATTTCAACACCGCCGAAAGGTCCGAAAGCAGATCGGAACCGCGCTTCAGCAACTCGCTGCAGTCCGTTTCACGATCTTCCGCGGCAGGGCTCTCCTCCTGGACATTGGCCATTTCATTGTCAGCATCTTCCGGCCCGACAGGCATGACAGCGGAAAGGTTGTCCGGAGAATCCGTCCCTTCACCCACATAATCCGCCACTGCCTTCAGGATATTGTTCATCCTGCTGTCGTCCAGCACCACGGTATCATCCCCATTGTCGAGAATTCCCTCGAACAGCGAAGCCTTGACTTCCAATGTCGCCAGCATCCTCTCCTCGAACGAATCCTGAGATATCATATTGAGCACCTGGATATTACGGCGCTGTCCGATACGGTGCACACGTCCTACGCGCTGCTCCAGAACCGAAGGATTCCACGGAAGATCCAGATTTATCACCCTCGATGCAATCTGCAGATTCAGTCCCGTACTTCCAGTATCCGTAGATATGAACACCCTGCAGGACGGCTCGTTCCAGAACTTCTCCACCAGAGCGTTTCTTTTCTCGGAAGGCACTTTGCCGTTCAATGACGCGTAACCCACGCCCAACTTTTCCAGCTCCGTGGCAATCAGCCTTGTCATTCTCTCCCACTGGCTGAATATCACGATCTTGTCTTCCCCGCTCTCCACCACTTCCTGCACTATATTCATAGTCTCCTCAACCTTGGTATCGAATCTGGTCTCCTGGTCGAGAATATATGTGGAATCGCAGACCATGCGCATCTGCGAGAGAAGCAGCATCAGACGTTTTCTGTCCACATCGCTCAGGAAATGACTTCTGCGCCATTTGGACACTATCTGAGCCACTCCGGCCTTGAGTTCATCGTGAATTTCACGCTGTCTGGAAGTCATCGGCACGAACAGATTCTGCTGAGTCCGCTCCGGAAGCTGAAGTTCTATATCCGCCTTCCTGCGCCGTACCAGTCTCTTTGCGAGCCTCTCGCCCACAAGATTCAAATTCTTGTAGGACAATATCTTGCCGCCTTCGTCCTTCACCGTAGTCTCGTCAATGAACTTGTAATACGGACCCAGGCAATACTGGTCCACGAACTCCATCACCGAGTAAAGCTCCACAAGCTTGTTTTCCAACGGAGTTCCGGACAGCACTATGGTATAGTCCGATTTTATCTTGCGCGCCGCCCTCGAAATCTGCGTGTTCCAGTTTTTCAGTCGCTGCACCTCATCCATGATCAGACATTCCGCATAAGCATTGCCGAAGGTGCGGATATCATTGCTCATCGTATTGTAAGAGACAATCCTGTAGAACGACTGGCTCCGATACAGTTCCCTGCGCTTGTCCTGCGGCCCTTCGACGATTACCGCCACCGAATCCGTGAACTTCTCGATTTCCTTTTTCCACTGGTATTTCAATGACGCCGGGCACAGCACCAACACGGATGAAATCAGTCCCGCCTTACGCATAAGTTCAGCACAGCCGATGGCCTGTACTGTCTTGCCGAGTCCCATTTCGTCTGCGATAATGGACTTGCCCTTCGAGAATGCGAAACGGATGCCCTCTTTCTGGTAAGGATACAATGTCGTCTTAAGCAGCGAATCCATATTCTTGTCCGCCATCGAGGAGAGATACCGCTCACGATATTGGGCATCCTTGATCTCTGAGAGATAATCAGTTACATCCGGATAACAGCGGAATTCCGGCTCGATCTCCTTCGCTTTCGCGATAAAGACAGGCATTCGGGTCAATGTCCCGGGCAGAGCCTTGCCGTCTTCCGTAAACCATTCTGCCGCAAGCACTTTCATTTCCGCCCAATGCGAGCTTCCTATCCGCAGGCACACTTCCCGGCCGTCCTTGTAGGAGACATACAGAGATGAATATGGAGGATTGACCACCGCAGCATTTTTATGACGCGATTCAAGCCATTTCCGCACCGCTTCTATATGTTTGCAGGTACCGAGCTGATTGGTCTTGAAATCCATGCAGGAGCAGTAATTCCATTTGCTGTCAATGCCCCTGTACACGACCTTGTAGCAGTTTTTGGTCTTGGGATTTCTGACATCAAATACGCCATAGGCGGCCTCATCCGCGTCAGGCGTTATAGACAGCGGCTCCCTCTCCACAAATTGTCTCCGCAATTCCTTCTGCCATTCCTCCGCAGTCATTGACTCCGGCTTCACCACATTTGACAATTTCTTTTCCATCTTCTTCACATTTTACTAAATAAAAAAACAGCGGCGGAATCCACTCCCACCACTGTCAAATATAGCAATAACTTCGTTACCTTACAATAACTTTTTCACGACATTGAACCAGGAATAAGGCATATACCTGAACGGAAGGTCCATGCACGTCGGCGTGGAAATCACGGCCCTGTAATGGGTGAAAGCATCGAAACTGAGCTTGTTGTGATAGCTGCCCATACCGGACATCCCGACACCTCCGAAAGGAACATTCTCATTGGCAATATGCATGATCGTGTCATTGATGCAAGTTCCGCCGGCAGATGTGGCGCGGATTACCTTGTCACCCTGTTTTCCGAAATAATAGAGCGCCAGCGGCTTCTCCCGCGAACTCACGAATTCCGTCACCTCATCGATATCCGAGAATGTCTGCACAGGGAATATCGGTCCGAAGATCTCTTCCTGCATCACCGGAGCATCCGCACTGACATTGTCCAGAACAGTCGGCTCGAAATATCTTTCAGCCCTGTCCCTGCGGCCGCCGAATACGATGTCGCCATCTTTCAGATAACTCTCGATGCGCTCGAACGCCTTGTCATTCACTATCCTTACGAAATGTCCTGATTTCTGCGGATCCTCTCCCAGAAGAGCATTGAACTCAGCCTTGAGTGCAGAGAGGAAACTGTCCTTGATATCTTTATGAAGCATAAGATAATCCGGAGCAATGCAGGTCTGTCCGGCATTGAGGCTCTTGCCCCAGGCCACCCTTTTCGCCGCAGTCCTGATGTCAGCATCCTTGTCAATGATACAAGGGCTCTTGCCTCCGAGTTCGAGTACGACCGGCGTCAGATTCTTGGCCGCAGATGCCATCACCAGACGTCCCAGTGACGGGCTTCCGGTAAAGAATATCATATCCCAGCGCTGTTCCAGCAGCAATCCGTTCACATCTCTATGTCCCTGTGTCACAGCCACATACTCTTCAGGGAAAGTATCACAGATCATATCTTCGATTACTTTCGAAACTGTAGGAACATATGGTGAAGGCTTCAGCACTGCGGTACAGCCTGCGGATATCGCGCCCACGAGCGGGGTAAGCAGAAGCTGCACGGGATAGTTCCACGGTGAGATTATCAGTGCCGTACCCAAAGGTTCGCTCACGATTCTGCTTGACGACGGGAACAGCTTCAGCGGCGTACATTTGCGCTGAGGTCTGGTCCACTTCCCTATCTTGCGGATATGTGTGCGGATTTCGCCGAGCAGAATGCTGATTTCCGTAAGATACGCTTCTTCGTAAGACTTGTGCAGGTCAGCCCAGAGCGCATCGCACAGCGGTTTTTCCCATTTGAGCACTGCCTGCTCGAACTTTTTCAATGCCGCCTTGCGGGCTTTCACGTCCAGGGTCGCCCCGCTATGGAAATATTTGCGTTGTTTTTCACGGATTTCAACAATCCTCTCTGCTGATGTAGATTCCATTGTCAATGTCTTTTTCCCCAAATATAACTTATTTTCTGCGACCTGTGAAATGGTCCATCACCGAATACACGCCGAAAACTTTTCCGAAGATGAAATCAAAGAGGAAATTGGGCAGCAGGCCCTGCCATATGCGGATGAAATGATATGCGAACGGAATGCCTCTGAATGACTTGCCGACTTCCACTGCACGGATGATTTTCGCGGCTGTCTTTTCAGGATCCAGTATCGGGAACACCTTGGAGTTCACTCCGTCGAACATTCCCGTATTGATGAAGTAAGGTGCGACAGATGTCACTCTCACGTGGCTGCGGGCCTGTTTCAGTTCTACTCTCATGGATTCGGTCCAGCCGATCACTGCCCATTTGCTGGCGCAATAGACTGAGAGTTTAGGCACGCCGAGCATTCCTGCCGCCGAGGCGATATTGCAGATATGCCCTCTGTCCCTGCGTAGCATGTCCGGAAGCACTGCGAGCGCCACATACATCGGCGCATTGGCATTGATATCCATAGTCAGGTCAATGTCCTGTACAGTCTGCTTGTCGAAGGTATTGTTTCCGCGCACGATTCCGGCACAGTTGACAAGGATGTCCACATCCCCGACTTCGCTTTTCACTTTTTCATATGCCGACTTGATGGCCTGAGGGTCCGACACGTTCACTATATAGCTGTGAATCTGGCCTTTACTGACACCGGCTTCCGCAGGTTTGACGTCAGAAAGTTCCGCCTCAGTCTTGTCAATGTTCGCCTGATTTATATCCCAGACAATAAGGTTAGATGCCCCTTTCTCCAGGCAGATACGTCCCATAATTCTGCCGATTCCCGACGCCCCGCCGGTGATCAGCACGTTAGTTCCTTTTATATGCATTTTCTCTATTATTATCGCCGTTCCCCACAAGGATTGCGAACAATTCCGGGGTGCAAAATTATAATCTTCTCCCCTGAAACAATTAATGTTACCTCAACAATACCACTTTTAGAACATTGATACTCCCAAATTGCACAACTCCGGCTGAGTCACACGTGAAGAACAACATCAATGATTGCGTGACGGGGGCAGAAACCCGGAATCTGCACCCGTGAAGAGCAATGCGAAAGGTGACGGGGGCAAAAGGGCCGGATTTGCACACGTGAATCCAACGACGGGGGCAGAAAGGCCAAATCTGCACACGTGAGGAGTAATGCGAAAGGTGACGGGAGCAGAAAGGTCTGATTTGCACCCGTCGCTTGAAGTACCCGTTTTACATCGACAGTCTGGCAGCCACGGCGGACGTGGCCATCCCACGGCCTCGGGAAGTGGGAGGTGCCTGCCGGATACAAGTTCTCGCGGCTGCGAGGACGCAGGAGACGGTAGGAGGGCCGAACGGAGCAACGCGGAGTGAGTTCCGCCGTGGCTGACCGCCTGTCGGGATTCAACATGGTCAAGTCATATTTCTCCTTTGACAGCAGACATCCATCATTCGTCTTTTCACAAAAAACACTACATTTGCGTACTACAGAATTGCAAAACAGCTGATAAATGAAAAAGTTTGACAGAAACGTGTGTATCACCGTGGCGATATTCCTACTGCTGGCGGTGGTCTATTTCATTCCGAAACCGGTCCTGCGCTCGGTATTGCCGGAACTTGTGGTGAAATACAGAATCATCGGCCCGCTGCTGACATTGTCATTGGCAGGAATTTTTCTCGCTCCGCGTCAGATAACATTGGCCATGATCTTCTCGATGTGCGGAGACTATATGGGCGCTTCCGGCAATTTCATCGGGCAGATGTCTTTCTTCGCTGCGGCCCACGTGATGCTGATCACATTTTTCGTCAAGAGGTTTCTCTCCCTGCCGGCAGACCTGCGGGCATGCAGATACCAGGAATGTGTACCGGACGGGGCGGAAGCCGGAAAGGGAGTACGTGCAAAAGCATTGACAGTAATCTGCGCAGTGACGATAGCCGCGGCATTGGTGATCTTCGCATTGACAAGCATCATTCCGCACGCGCCGGCCGGCGTCACCCGCATCGGATGCGCCATCTACGCAGTTCTGATCAGTTCAATGCTGGCCATGTCGGCACTGCAGCGGCAATGGACGTTCGCGGCAGGTGCAGCGCTGTTCCTGCTCTCGGATATGATTCTGTCATGGAACAAGTTCGTCTCGCCAGTGCCATACAGCAACATCCTGATAATGACCACCTACTACTCCGGACAGCTACTGATCTGGCTCACCGCCGCACGGGTCTGCAGGTAAAGACGCTGACACGCATTGTCCGGACATCCCCAGTAACGGTCCGGATTCTGGGCATAGAGGCAGTCGCTTCCGCATGGTCCGAAATACTCGATGCCGGGGTCTTTGCACCATACAGAATTATGCTCCCCGGAACAGGCTCCGGCTGTGTTCCGGGTGCGTAACTCTCACACCAGCAGTCATCCAGGAACACGAACATCGTGGATATCCCGTGGGACGAGGCAATGTCCGGCTATGAACTGGTCCGCCCGGAGCTAACTTGCAAGGAAAGTGTTCTCCTGTATTTCCATTGACTATTGACGTTTGAAAACGCAAAGGCAGAGGCCGCTCAGCTGTACGTCAAGACATAACTGCGGAGACGCCTGTAAATTTTGGAACCAATGAGCATCCCCATAAAGCCGCAATAATCATTATAATCTATTGAGCCATTGATTGTTACGTTGATTTTAACTCACTATCCAATATGCTCACTCCCATAAAAAATTAGGGTGATGAGCATATTTGCATTTTACCCTAAACTCATATAATCAATTGTATATCAATTTATTATATAGTCGCCCACAGGCTTCTTCGGATGCTCATTGGTTCAGAATGGTAGGGATAGCTGGCTCCGGTGGATCAGCGGCTGTCTACCGAAGAAAAATACACATAGAAAATTCACCCAGACCCCAAGAATTTCCCCCAGAATATTCACCCAGAGGGAAGCCCGAAGATTACCCAGAAAAAGATTGGGAAGACGGCACAGGCCATCATCGACGCTATGATTGCAGATTCCACGGTGACACGCAAGGGATTGGCCGACCTTCTTTGGAAATCGGAAGAGAATATCAAATATCACCTGGCTACTCTTCAGGCCAGAAAGATTATTCTACACATCGGCCCCGACAACGGAGGACATTGGAAAGTCCTTATCAAGAAATAGCAATCTTGATAAAAGATGATTCCGCCATTTTAAACAGATGACGGTTGTGTTATGGAATTACAGCGAGTAATACAATATAGTGATCTCTTTCCAGAAGAAGGGAATAATTTACCTGATGTACAGTCTTTTATCCGAGGTTTAAGGAGGGAGGACTTATGTACTATAACAGCCAACATGATGGCTCGAATTGCCGGGAAACCATTCTTTGATGTTGCCTTAGATCCGAGGAGAGGGGAGTTTGATATGTTACGATTCTTTCTTTCATACAAGGATTCAGATTTCACACAGGATATAATAAACCGCCATGCGGCAGCGGCAATGATGTACTTGATCCACTTTTTCATTTTGTTTACGTAGAAATGTGCTTTACTTGTACAAAGAATCACTGAATGGGTATCATCCGGAAAAGCTTGAACACAAAATCACTCTTTTTCTGAAAATAACACTTCCCTTGAGAATCCATCTAATTGTTTGTATAAGCACTTCACTCGTTCTTTGGTGGATACTACAATCTTATGGAGAGAAACGCAGAAGATAAAGGCATTTTCAGTAATTTCGATAACCGAATCTGGAATATGAATAATCTCAAGATTATCGCAATCCTTAAACCAAGCCGAAATCTTAGTAACAGTATCTGGAATGGTATATGAAGCATTTATTCCAGCAGAAGCAATAGCAATCAATTCTCCATCCTTTACCAATGCTCGACCATCATCAGCCGAATACTTACCCTCGAATCTTTTCAACTTTTTACAGTCCTCAAATACGCACAAATCCACATCAACAACAGACTCTGGAATACGTACAACCTCAAGCTTATTACACCCTCCAAAAGAGGCTGAAATTTTAGTCACCGTATTCGGAATAACATATAAAGCACCAATTTCAGCGGCAGGAGCAACAGCCAGCAATTCTCCATCCTTTATTAACACTCTACCTAAATCTGCAGACATTTCTCCTTTAAAACACTTCAGTTTTTTACAACCTTCGAATGCAGTATCAGCTATCTTATTTACGCCTTTAGGAATAGATATTGACTCCAAATTAGAACAATTCTTAAAACAATTATGAGGGATAGACTCCAATTCATTTGGAAGATTTATTTGCGTTATCCAATCACAGCCCTCAAAGGTAGAGCAATGAATATGTTTAACGGATTGAGGAATTGTTATGATCTTCTGCCCTCTATATTTTTCCTTATCAAATATGAAGTCATTATAATCATAGTATTCTCTGTTTTCGCTTTCTTTGCTTTCTTTGCTTTGTTCTATTTTTTCTTTTCTCGAACTATCAGAATAAGTCTCAACATTGGTTCCGCAATAAGGACAAAATTTCCATTTTGCGGAAAACATTTTATGGCAACATGGACACTCGACCTGCCTTTTCTTTCCACACGCTGGACAAAAAAGAGAATACGCGGGAATCACCTCTCCACAAAAATCGCATATAGCGTTATTTTGATAATGCTCATTGTCATATTCCACTCCAGTAACTTTGTCAAATATTTTATCAACTGACTGTTTTGAAATCATATCATTCGAACTTACGTTAAATCCGTTATAATTTCCTAGAGCCTTGATTCTATCCGTATTGCAATTCTGACAATATGCTCCATTCCCAAATTCTCTGCCGCAAATTTTGCAAATCATACTTTCATGAGTTTATTAGCTGTTCCGCTTCCTTTTTTAGTTCAATAAGTTTAGATTTATTTGTTCTATTTGATTGCACCTCCTTAAAGAGACTTTCTGCTTCATGTCTTTTAACTTCGTCATTAGGAAATCTATCCGGATGTATCAATCTTGAGAGTTCAGAGTATAAATTGTTTATTTCACTGAGTTCATTAAGTCCATCAAACAAGCCTGTCAACTCTTCCAATGGTATTTCCTTAATATGCTGAGTGAGCTTTTCTGCATCTGACTTTTCTTTTTTCTTAAAAGGATTCCACATATACTACACTCCTATCCTTTCATTTCTTATCTGGTCCAAAAGCCCTCCCATATTTATAAACTCTTTAATCGCCCAATCAACAGATTTTCCCGTAAAACTATCTCTAATTATCAGAGTGTCCCAGTGAAGAACATAAATTTTACGTACAATATCTGTTGATGCAAGAATAAATGTGCCGATTATAATAATATCGTCAACCGGTATAGACTTACCGGCCTTCACGTCAATGATTAGGCCACTAGCAAAAGATGGCGCCGATAATTCGTGACGATATTCAATTTTCCCACTCCCGGAAGACGCCTTAAGAAGCGAATCTACAGATAAGTTCACGAAACATTTTTTGGCGTTGTCGTTAAACCACATGAGGAACTTTCTTCTTTCACTTGAATCTCGAAGAAACCACTCGGCAACCTTTCTAAACCAACTCATAACTTGCCTAATAGTTTATGGTCACTAATGTTATGTAACTGCTTATTTGGCAGCATCACAAAGTTATAAAATGTTTTCATTAACGCAACACTCGATGGGGTATTGAACTTCATTTTTACATTTATAAATGTCGAAGAACCGAAAAAGTAAACAATGAACTTTAGTGATATTGTTTGCTATTTGGTCTGCATTTACACTTTACATAACCTTCACTAAAGCAAAGATAATATGCATATAATAGGTGAGAACAGGCCATTTTTTGTACTTCAGGAACGTCATTTAACGCATCACTCACAAACAGTAATTATTTCACGAGTATATCTTTAAGACCTTTGTCTTTATGAAAGCGGCAAAGGTCTACTTTTTTGTTTATTCCTGAAAGTTCGCCCTTATCCGTGTATTGCCACACTGTGTAATGGGAAGGTCCTTTAACTATAGGGGCATTCTCTCCATAACGCCCGATATATAGTGGATAATGATTAAATCTTGGCGCACAAAAAGTATTATATGATCTTTGCGTACCGTATATCATAGGACAAACTTTATATTCTTTTTCCAATAAGTTTAATAGTACTTGAAGGCTGTCCTGCATTTCTTTTTTTGAATACCCATCGTTGGTCTCTACATCAACCATCGGAATCAAATCAAAATCAATGCTGTCTAACGCTTTTTTAAAGTTTATAAACTGGTCATGTGCAGAACTTGTCATGCGAAAATAATGATATCCTCCTACGTACAGTTTATTACTTTTTGCCCGAGTCGCATTTATCCTGTAATTACGATCAGTCAAAGTTGCGCCTTCCGTGCATTTTATGTATACAAATGCTTTTTTGGGCAGACTTCGGGATGTTTCTTTCCAGTCAATTACACCCTGATGTCGAGACACATCTATTCCGTTAATACATTGACAAGATGAAGTACACGAAGTACACACAGAAATAAATAATGCTACAAATATTATTATCCCCTTCATATTGGATATATTATTAATTAGGGGTTGTCGTATAATGTTTTCAATATGAGCGAAGCAGCAGACAATCCCTTCAATTTCTGCCTCCAGCTCATCAAAATTTCAATTTTATATCTGTTTCCGGTCGTTTTGGCCGGATTTTTTGTCTGTTTTTCATGGCGAGGATACAGTTCCCCAACAAGAGCACCGCATTGACCGCAAGTCTCAGTGTCAGGCGGCCGCCAAACGCGCCCTTTGTTCTATTCTGTCTGCCAGTTGCACCACGTTTGCCGTGTGGATGCCGAAGAAGATGTAAAGGATTTCCGTCCGCTTTGTCCGGGCCTTGACCCTCCGGAGATCGTAGTGCTCTTTCTGTGTCCCGAACGATCCTTCCATCGCAATCGCCCTCACTCTGGCAAGTTCCTTTCGGACAAGGTCTTTCTCCTTTTTTCTTCTCACCGAACGGACGGCCTCTTTTTGCGAAAGATGTCTTTATCCCGTTCGCTTTGCAGTAGTCCCTGTTTTCAGTTCCCGCGTAGCCAGTGTCGCCTCCGACCTTTTTCGCTTCGACCCCAAACAGTCTCTTGTGCATCTTCTGGCAGTGAATCAGACGGGACCCTTCATTGAACGCATTGAATGACAGCTTCTCAATGAACGATATCCCGTCGACCAATATGTTGTTGACCTTCGCACCGAACTCGACGCTCT
>ENA-ORND01001098-ORND01001098.1-human-gut-metagenome-genome-assembly--contig:-NODE-1098-length-19696-cov-3.222647_pt1 | contig 19696 bp, 17 predicted proteins | sample MGYA00242111_ERZ509014 | MGnify/ENA primary metagenome ERZ509014 (study PRJEB26280, sample SAMEA2338694) | human gut metagenome | biome: human gut; feature: human-associated habitat; material: faeces... | reverse complement strand
TAGCCGCTCAGATCGCCGCCGCGCAATTCCTCTTCGGTGTAGCCAGTCGGCTCATAGTCCAGTTCATAGGCCGAAGGGTCATAGTCGTGTGTGATCTCGATGGGAACCTCGCCCTCCGGCGGCAGGAAGACGACATAGTCGCCGTCCGTCAGCTCGAAATCCAGCTCGTCGACGCTCGTGTCGTACAGGATGTAATCCTCTTCGCCGTAGACAAGGATGTTCCACATGGTGGGGATCTCGGATTCCTTGTACGTGCCGAGCACGGCCAGAACGCTCTCGCCGTCGCCAAGCAGCTCATCCACATAATTTTCGCCCCATTCGTTCTCGGTCGAGGGCGTGATGCAGACGGACGTGATGCCGTGGCCGCTTTGGTTGGCGAGCGTAACGGAGACGGTCTGCTCCTGCTCCTCGCCGCAGCCGGACAGCGCAAGCAGCACGAGCACAAGCGCAAGCAGCAGGCAAAGCTTCTTTTTCATATGTTTCCTCCTTCATATTCCGGAAATCGATTTCGAACGCTGCGGCGGGGAAAAGCATAGAAAAGCCCCACCATACACATTGAGTGTACCGTGGGGCGCGGAGAAAGAACAGTAACCTTTGGTTAGCTTTTGGATGCGTCCAGACGCTCCTTGAGCGCGAGGACGGCCTGCCGGTAGCCCTCGAAGCCGAGGCCAGTAAAGCGCATGAAGCAGGCCATGCCGGCGTAGGAGACGTGCCGGAAGGGCTCTCTCGCGTCGACATCGGAAAGGTGCACCTCGACCGCCGGAATGGCGACGGCCTTGAGCGCGTCTAAAATCGCGACGCTCGTGTGCGTGTAGGCGGCGGGGTTTATGACGATGCCGTCAAAAACGCCGTATGCAGCCTGAATCTTGTCCACAATCGCGCCCTCGTGGTTCGACTGGAAGACCTCGCAGTCGAAGCCCACCTCCCGGCATGCGCCTTCGCAGAAATCGACCAGAGCCTGATAGTTTTTTGTCCCGTAAATCGCGGGCTCTCGCAGGCCGAGCAGATTCAGATTCGGTCCGTTGATGATCAGTACCTTCATAAAAGCGCCTCCTCGATTGCGTTTACACAGTCCGTGATTGTACGGTCGTTTGCGATTCGGACGTCGGAAAACCGCTCGTAGAGTGCTTTCCGTGTTTCCCAGAGCGCCTCCAGAGGATTTGCCTGCGACATGGGGCGTCCGTCCGTCGGCAGCAGCTCCAATGGCCGCATCAGCCAGACGATACGCCCGTTCTGATGTAAGGACGGATAGTTTTCCGGTCTTGTGATGCAGCCGCCACCGGTTGCGAGGATGGTTCCGGATGCCTTTCCGAGGTCAGCAAGAACTGCGGATTCGATCTTCCGGAAGCCGGGCTCGCCGTCCTTTGCGAAAATCTCGGGAATGGAGCAGCCCGCGCGGCGGACAATTTCTGCGTCCGCGTCGATAAGCGGACGGTGAAGCCTTTCGGCCAGCGCCTGCCCGATCGAGCTCTTGCCGCAGCCGGGCATGCCGATGAGCACGATGTTCTGCATCTGATGGGACAAAAGACGCTCAATGCGGTCGATTTCCGTGTCCGGGATTTTCGTATCCGTAAAATACTCGCACGCCTTTTTCGCCTGCGCGACGAGCATCGAAAGGCCGCTTGCGTGCGGTACCGAGAGCGCCTCGGCCTGCAGCATCAGCGCTGTGCGCGCGGGGTTGTAGACAACGTCCAAAACGCCCTCGGGTGCGTCAAAACAGGCCAAATCAACCGGGCTTGTCCCATTTTCGGGGTACATACCGAGGGGCGTAGCGTTGACGAGAATTTTCGCGTCCGTGTGCCGGTCCAGATTTTCATAGTTGTTTTCGCCTGAGCGGGAGATAACGACGACGGGGTCCGCGCCAAGGGACTTTAACACATGGCAGACCGTGACCGACGCGCCGCCGGAGCCGAAGACAAGCGCCTTTTTCCCTGCAACGTCCACGCCGCTTTTTTGAAGCAGCCACGTAAAGCCGAACGCGTCGGTGTTGTAGCCGGTAAGCTTTCCTGCGCGGTTTACGATCGTGTTGACGCTTCCGATGGCCGCGGCCTCGGGCGATATTTCGTCAAGCAGCGGCATGACGGCCTTTTTGTAGGGGATCGTGACGTTCAGGCCGTCAAATGTGCCGGATTTCAAAAAACTTTCGAGCTCCTCCGGCTCTTTTTCGTAGAGCTTGTACTCATAGGAGAACAGCTCGTGGTGAATCTGGGGAGAGTAGCTGTGGCCGAGCTTACGGCCGAGAAGTCCGCAGCGCAGCATCAGATCACCTCGCTGTAGCTTCCGAGGTACGAGAACTGCTCGCAGATTCCGGGAAGCTCCGCCATGAGCTGTAAGAATGCGGGGGAGTAGATGGAGGTATCCAGGTCAAAGTAGAACGCAAACTCAAAATCGCGCTCGGGAATCGGACGGCTTTCAAGCTTGTTGAGGTTGATGCCAAGGGCGTTAAAGAGAGACAGCACCTGATACAGCGCGCCTGGTTTGTGCGCGAGCACCATGCGAAGGCTCGTGCGGTCCGCGCCTGGATAAATTTCCAGGTTTTTGCTGATGCAGATGAAACGGGTGTAGTTGTTGCCCTGGTCCTGCACGCTTTCGGCGAGCGCGGTGAGACCGTAGAGCGCGCCGCATGTGCGCGAAGCCAGCGCCGCCACGTTGTTCCGGCCGGATTCCGCGACGAATTTGGCGGCCTGCGCCGTGTTTTCGCAGCGGATGATCTGCGCGTTCGGCAGCGTCTTCAAAAATTCCTGGCACTGGCCGATGGCCTGCTCGTGGGAATATACCTCGCGGATGTCTTCAAGCTTCGTGCCGGGACGAACGAGAAGGCTGTGGTCGACCTTCAGGCGCGTGCTGCGGACGATGTAAAATTCGTGCTGGAGCATGAGGTCATAGACCTTGTTGACGGAGCCCGCCGTGCTGTTTTCGAGCGGAATAATGCCGTACTGACAAAGGCCCTTTTCGATTGCCGAGAAGACGGCCTCGAAGTTCGAGAAATACAGAATATTCGGCGCCTGGAACAGCTTTTCGCAGGCCAGCTGGGAATACGCGCCCTCCACGCCCTGGCAGGCGACCATCGCCTTGGGCGGGAAGAGGTTGGGCGTGGCTTCGATCGCGGCGGCAATTTTTTTCGGAAGCTCCGCGTCGTTCCCGAGAAGACGGTGCTGATAAGCTCTGCTCAGCGAAAAGATGAGCGAATACAGGCACCTTGCGCTGTTTTCCAGATCGTCCGGCGCCATCTCGGAGATCGCGGCCAGCTTCTGGCGCTCGCGCCCCGCGTCCAGAACGGGAAGATTGTTTTCCTTTTTATAGGCCGCAATCTCAGCGGCGCATGCCATCCGCTCGGTAAAGAGCTTCACGAGCTGCTGATCGATTTCGTCGATTGCTTTGCGGGACTGCTCTAAATTCATGGTGATTACCTCCTCAAATTCCGGACGCTTTCAGCGCGTCGTAAATGGCGATAGCGGCGGCGGCTTCCACACAGGGAACCGCGCGCGGGACAATGCAGGGGTCGTGCCGTCCGTGAATGCTTAATTCCGCGTTCTGCATTGCGGACAGCGAAACGGAGTTCTGCGTTTTTGCGATGGACGGCGTTGGCTTGACGGCCAGACGGAAGACGATCGGCATGCCGTTTGAAATGCCGCCCAGTATGCCGCCGCAGTGGTTCGTTTCGGTGACGACGCGCCCGTCTTCCACGCGGTACGCGTCGTTATTTTCGCTGCCGCGGAGACCCGCCGCCGCAAAGCCGAGGCCAAACGCAATGCCCTTGACGGCAGGAATGGCGAAAATGAGCTGGCTGATTTTGTTCTCTAACCCTCCGAACATCGGTTCCCCGAGCCCGGCGGGAACGCCTGTGATCTGGCAGCGGATGATGCCTCCGACGGAGTCTTCTTCCGCGCGCGCCTGTGCAATCGCGGCCTTCATATGTTTGGCAGATTCGTCGCTTGTCACGGGGAAGTCCTTGCGGTCGACCGGCGCGAGAAATTCGGACGTGTCCTCGATTCCGGCAATCGCGTCAATGCGCGCCATGACCTCGATGCCACGTGCTGCGAGCAGCTGCTTGCAAATGCCGCCCGCAATGCACAAGGGAGCGGTCAGCCGGCCGGAGAAGTGTCCGCCGCCTGCGACGTCCTGATAGCCGCCGAATTTTACCTGCGCGGTATAGTCGGCGTGACCCGGGCGGGGGATGTCGATGAGATTGCGATAATCCTGCGAGCGTGTATTCGTGTTGTGGATTACAGCGCAAAGCGGCGCGCCGCAGGTCACGTTTCCAACGAGTCCCGAAAGAAATTCCGGCAAGTCTGCCTCTTTTCGCGGCGTCGACCATGCGTTCTGGCCGGGGGCTCTTCTGCGGAGAAATGCGCCGAGCTCGTCCATGTCGATGGAAAAACCTGCCGGAAGGCCGGAGAGGGTCACGCCGATGGCGGGGCTGTGGGACTGGCCGAAGATGGAAAGCTCCAGCGCGTCGCCATGATAAAAGCTGCTCATAGAGAATCTCCTTTCAGCTGGTCCAGCGTCTGCCAGAATTCGGGGTACGATTTGGACGTACACTGCGCGCCAAGAACCGTTACCGGCTCCCGACACCCGCCAGCGAGAACAGCGGCGAGCATCGCAATTCGGTGGTCGCCGAAGGAATCAGCCGTTCCGCCCGCGAGGCGGGGGGTTCCGGTAATGACGAGCCCGTCGGGAAGCTCCTTTGCCTGCCCACCAAGGGATTTGATTGTTTCAGCAACCGTATGCAGCCGGTCGGACTCCTTGAGCCGCAGCCTTGCCGCGTTCGTGATATTCGTTTCGCCATCCGCGTAGGCTGCGACAGCCGCGATGGCGGGGATTAAGTCCGGGATTGCGCCCGCGTCAATGTCGATGCCGTGAAGCGAGGACTTTCGGACAAACACACCGCCAGTTTCCGCCCGAACCTCCGCACCGAATCTTGACAGAAGCTCCAGAACGGCCCGGTCGGCCTGGCGGGAGGTTTCCTGCAGGCCGGAGGCAAAAATGCCGGTTTCCGACAGTGCACCTGCGCAGAGAAAGAAGGCTGCGCCAGACCAGTCGCCTTCGGCTGCAAGCCCATCCGGGAGGCAGCAGGCCTGATTTCCGGGGATGGTAAAGACGTTCTGCGATTTGGAAAAGCGAATGCCGGAATTTAAGACCGCGTCCTCGGTCATGGCAAGGTAGCTTGCCGATTGCAGCGCGCCTGTAATGGTAAGCGTGCTGCTTCCCGGAAGAAGGGGAAGCGCGAACAGAAGTCCCGACAGATACTGAGACGAGACGTTGCCGGGGAGCGCGAAGCTGCCTGCCAGCAATTTTCCTGAAACATGAAGCTCCGCGCCTGTTTGATGAATGTGCATGCCGTGTGCGATCAAGACCTCGTCAAACGGGTGGAGCGGCCGCTCGGGGAGCCGCCCTTCCATATGAAAGACCGCGTCAAGCCCCAGCGCGCCTACGACCGGAAGCAGGAACCGAAGTGTCGAGCCGCTTTCCTTACAATATAATTGGCAGGCACCGTCCGGTCTCCCGTTTGCGAAAATGGGCGAGACGGAAATCGTTCCGCCCGCGTGCGTAATCTTCGCGCCCATGGCGTTCAGGCAGTCGATCGTGGCGAGAATATCATCGGAAAACGTATCGCATGAGACGCGAACGGGGGCACATCCCAGCGCGGCGCAGATGAGGAGCCGGTGCGCATGCGATTTGGACGCGGGCGCGCGGAATTGACCCCCCAATGCGCCTGGCAGAACAATGCGGTTCATTCTGCGCCTCCGGCCGTGAGCCAGTCTAAAACCTCCGAAGCCTGAATCGGGACGAGCGTGCAGCGGCCGATTTTTTCGGGAACGATGAGCGTGACCGTGCTGCCCATCGTTTTTTTGTCGCTTCTCACGATATCCAGCAGCTCGCTCGCGGGGTAGGGAACCTCCGTCGGGAGGTGATATTTTTTGAGAAGCATAATGAGCTTTTCAAGGACCTCTTCCTCGCAGTAGCCCTTTTTGACGGCGGCGCGCGTCATCATGACCATGCCGATGGCAACCGCGCAGCCATGACTAATGGAAAAATTGCTGGCCGCTTCAACGGCGTGACCGAACGTGTGGCCAAGGTTCAGCATCTGCCGCGCGCCGGTGTCAAATTCATCTTTCTCGACCACGTCGCGCTTCATCGCGATGCAGAACTCCAGAATATGCTCGAGCTGCTCGCGCGGGGGCGTTTTGTCGAGGCCTTCAAAGAATGTGTGGCTTTTGAGCATCGCGGCCTTGATGACCTCCGCGCAGCCATCGTAAAAAATGGGGTCGGGGAGGGTAGATAAAACGTGCGGGTCACAGAGGACCAGGGATGGTTGGCAGAACGCACCAACTAAGTTTTTGCCCGCCGGAAGATCGACCGCCGTCTTTCCGCCGACGGAGGAATCGACCTGCGACAAAAGCGTCGTCGGAATCTGGACAAAGCGAATCCCGCGAAGATACGTCGCAGCCGCGAAGCCCGCCATGTCGCCGGTTACGCCGCCGCCCAGCGCGACGATAAGCCCTTTGCGGGAGATGTGCCGCGCGGCAAGGGCGTTCAGAATCTCGGCGTAGACCGAGAGGTTTTTGGACTGCTCGCCGTGCGGGAACGTAAAGCTTGTCACGTCGAAGCCTGCGTTTTTCATGGAAGACAGTACCGTCTCACCGTACAGCGGCCACACGGTATCCTCGCTCACGATCAAAGCCTCGCCCGCGCCGCAGACCTTTTTGATCTCCTCGCCCGCACGGGTTAAAATCCCGCGTTCGATGAGAATGTCATAGCTTCGGGAGGCGGAAACATGGATGGTTTTCAATGGCCGTCGACCTCCTCCTTGCGCCGGCGTCCGTCATCGAGAAGCTGCGTGAGCGTAGGCAAATCCTGCTCGGCGAGCGCCTTGCGGTACGCGTTCAGGTTTTCAGACAAAATATCCAGCTCCCGCATCAGATAGTCGCGGTTCTCCAGAAACAGCTCCGCCCACATCTGCGGGTTCAGCCATGCCACACGCGTCATGTCCTTGTAGCTTCCGGCGGAAAAGCCCTTATGGCTGCCCGCCGTGGGGCTCTTGATGTACGCGTTGGAGACGACGTGCGCCAGCTGCGAGGTAAAGGCGATCATCTCGTCGTGCGCCTCGGCGGTCGTGACGGAAAATTTGCCGAAGCCAGCGGGCTGGAGCAAATCCTTTGCCCGCTGCAAGAGCTCAATGTCGTCAAAGACCGGGGGGACGAGCACCATGGGCGCGCCGTGATAGAGATTGCTTCTTGCGTATTTGAAGCCCGAGTTGTGCGTGCCTGCCATCGGGTGGCCGCCGAGATACGTAAAGCCGTATTCCTTTGCCAGCGGGAACAGCGCCTGACAAACGACGCGCTTCGTGCCGCAGCAGTCGATGACCATGGGCTTTGTTCCAATGTAGGGCGCCATGTCGCGAACATAATTGACCGCGGCCTCCGGATAAATGGCGACGAGGACAAGGTCACACGTGCCGATATTCTCCTTCGTCAGAGGCGCGGAGACTGCGCCCTCGAGCTGCGCAAATGATAAAACGCGCTCATCGCGGTCGAAGGCGAGCACTTCATGTCTGGCCTCCTGATAGGCCTTCGCAAACGAGCCGCCAATTAAGCCTAAGCCTACGATTCCGACTCTCATTGTGCGATGGCCTCCCGTACCTTCATGATCTTGCCGGAGAGCTCGGCAAACTGCGCCGGGGTCAGCGACTGCGCGCCGTCGCACAGCGCGTGGATGGGATCGTTGTGCACCTCAACCATGATGCCGTCTGCGCTCGCGGCCGTCGCGGCAAGCGCCATCGGGGTGACGAGGCGGGCAATGCCAGTCGCGTGGCTGGGGTCGACGACGACGGGCAGGTGCGAGAGCTCATGGAGCATCGGCACGGCGGAAAGGTCGAGCGTGTTTCTCGTGTAGGTCTCGTATGTGCGGATGCCGCGCTCGCAGAGAATGACCTGCTCGTTGCCGCTGGCCATGATGTACTCCGCGCTCATGAGTAACTCTTTCATCGTGGCGGCGATGCCGCGCTTTAAAAGAATGGGCTTGTTTGTCTTGCCAAGCTCCTTGAGAAGATCGAAGTTCTGCATGTTGCGCGCGCCGACCTGAATGAGGTCGACATCTTCAAAGAGATCGAGATGGCGCACGTCCATGATTTCCGTTACGATCGGAAGTCCGGTCTCCTTCTTCGCGATGGAAAGAAGCTTCAGTCCCTCGGCCTTGAGGCCCTGGAAATCGTACGGGGAGGTTCTGGGCTTGAACGCGCCGCCGCGCAGCAGCTTCGCGCCCGCCTTTTTCACGTCGTTTGCAACGCCCACGATCTGCTCCTCGGACTCGACGGAGCACGGGCCCGCGATCATTGCGAAGTGGCCGCCGCCGATCTTCACGCCGCTCACATCGACGACGGTATCGTCCGGATGGAACTTGCGGTTGCAGCACTTGAAGGGGTCGGATACACGGCGAACGGCGTCGACAATATCGAGGCTCGCAATCAGATCCATGTCGACAGACTTGGTGTCGCCGATCAGACCAAGGACGGTCTGATAATCGCCCTGCGAAATATGCACGCCAAGATTCTGGGCTTTGAACCAGCTGATCAGCTGGTCACGGCGAGCTTCACTTACATTCGGTTTCAAAATTACGATCATGGTCTTGCACCTCCAAAAAAATAAGGGCGGCACAGGGAATCTGTGCCGCCCGAAAAACCTTGGTTTTCTCGTTTTTTGCGCATCACAAATTGCCCTTACTATTGCAAATAGTAAAGTAAAAGTAATATGCGCCAAAAACGAACTGAGCCATGGTAGGTTCTCCTTATCTGAGATGGCCTTATTCTAGCGCTGCAATGTGTAAAAGTCAATGGCAAAATGTAACAAACAAAAGAAAATTACGAAATTTGCTTGACAGAGCTGTCTATTCATAATAGACTATATTTGTCCATAGATAATAGACAGGAGGGATTCACATGCCCGATGGAAAGCTTGGCGCGGTCGAGGCACGATTTGCGGACCTCGTGTGGGAAAACGCGCCCATCGCGTCGAGAGAGCTGGCGCGGCTCTGCGAACAGGAGCTCGGCTGGAAACGCACGACAACCTATAATGTATTGCGCAAGCTCTGCGACCGGGGATTATTTTTCAATGACGGCGGAATCGTCAAGGCGAAACTTTCCCGCGAGAGCTTTTACTGCGCGCAGGGAGAGAATCTGGTTGACGAAGCATTCGGGGGCTCTCTTCCGGCGTTTTTCGCGGCGTTTACAAAGCGGCGCGCGCTCAGCCGGGAGGAAATTCAGGAGATTCAGCGCATGATCGACGAGGCGGAGGGATAGCATGGGAGCACTCTTTTTGAAAAGCATCGACAATCTGGATGTGGTATTTTCAGCGCTTCTGAACCGCTCGCTGGCGGCGGCGCTTTTGATTCTGACGGCGTGCTTGTACCGCGTGCTGCTTCCGAAAGCGCCCAAGTGGTCGCGGCTTCTTCTGTGGGCGCTGGCGGCTGTGCGGCTGGCGCTGCCGGTGTCTGTCAAAAGTGCGTGGAGTCTCGTTCCGAGCGAGACGGTTCTCGATTACAAAACGGCGCAGTACGCGGCAAAGCCGGAGCTCACGAGCGGCATCGCAAGTTTCAACAGCGCCGTCAATCCCGTCTTCGGCGAACACTTTGCGGCCAATCCGCAGGGAAGCGTCAACCCCCTGCAGGTCTGGATGCACATCGCGGGGGGAATCTGGGCGCTTGGCGTGCTGGTACTCTTGGTTCTGGCGTTCGTGAGCTTCTGGAAGGTTCGCCGCCGCGTCGGCGCGTCCATCGAGCTGTCGCCAGGCGTGCGGCTTTGCGACGGGATCGACACGCCGTTTCTGCTGGGGCTCTTCCGGCCGACGATCTATCTGCCGTCCGGCCTTCCGGAAGACGAGCGGGAATACGTTCTGGCGCACGAAATTGCCCACAAACGGCACGGCGACTGCGTGTGGAAGCTTCTTGGCTACGGGCTTCTCTGCGTCTATTGGTTCGATCCGCTTGTCTGGCTGGGGTACAGCCTGTTCTGCCGCGACCTGGAGCTTGCGTGCGACGAGCGGGTCGTGAAGGGCTACAGCTTATCGGAAAAGAAGCGCTACGCGAGTGTGCTGCTGTCGAACAGCGTTCCGCGCGGCGCGATCTCTGTCTGCCCGCTGGCCTTTGGAGAGGTCGGGGTTAAGGAGCGCGTGAAGCGGGTGCTGGACAAAAAGCCCACGAAGGTGCTCATCGCGCTGGCGCTTGTGCTCTGCCTTGTCATCGGCGTGTGCTTCGCAACAAGTCCGCGGGAAGAGATCATCTACGGCCTTTCCGGCGGCACGTATGTCATGGACGAAGCGGATGCGGTTCAGATCCTGCCGTCGCGGGTAACCTTCCGGATGTCCGGCAGCCGCCAAGAATTTGTATTTATGCTCAGCCCGTTATCCTCTTATTATATGGCGGGGGAGTATACACTAAACGATAGTGTTGTAACCTGTTCCGACGGGCTGTATACGCTCGTCTTCAAAATCAAGGACAACGACACCATTGTTTTGCAGATTCCAAATCAGGACGGCCTTCACATGAGTGGGCTCTTTATCCCCAATGGCACGGAATTTCACTATGAAGAGCCGAGCCGCGGAACGCTCACCTTCCATACCGAGCCCGCAAGCGCCAACGCCATGCGTGCGGATTTTAGCCTTGATTTCGGCGAGACAATTGATTACAGCGAGGTCTGGGCAGAATACTGGCAGGACGGCGTGTGCACAAAGTCCGAGCCTTTGGCGCTGCATCGGGAGGATGGACAGCTGCACCTTTCGTTCCAGGTTCAAAATGGCGACGGAGAGAATGCGCCCACCGTGCAGGTTTCGATGCAGGGCGAAACTTCTGATGCTGTTCTGACAAAATTTGCGCTGCCCGATACGATGACAGGCTATCTGTTCAAGTCCTATGACGACGGGCAGGAGCTTTACCCATGGGACGGGGATACGTATGTGCTGGCGGCGCTTGCGCCGGACCTCGGAGACGGCGTGCGGCAAGTCGATTGCATCGATCTGAGCATGGAGCCCGCGCTCTATGAGCAGGCCGCGTGTATGGTGCTCGTCAAAGCGGCATTCGGTTCGGATGAATTCCCACACGGATAAGAAGCGGAAGGGCTGCGCTTTACAAAGTGCGCAAAACTTTGATTTTTTTGTAGGGGTTGATGCTTGCGCGATGCTCCTTCTTCTGCGTGGGCATCGTCCCCTACGAACCTCCCGGGAGATTACCGGGAGGGTTCCTTTTTGCTTCTGGCGAAAAAATTTTTTCGATTCGTGCAACCAATGCACAGAGCTGTCGTCTTTTGAGGCAGAGGGACAAATGAAAAAGGAGGAATCTCTATGAAAGGCAAACAGCTTCTTGCGGCACTTCTCGCCTCAGCCTGCGTGCTCGCGGCTTCCGGCTGCGCGGCAAAATCCGCTTCGGTGGAGAATCTGATGAAGGATACGAAGAAAGAGCAAACGGAATCGCTCTACGATACATCCGTTGTGCAGGATACAGCTACGGCGCTGACCGGCTTTGGCATAAAGCTTCTGCAAAACGCGATGGTGGAAGCGAACCCGCTTGTCTCCCCACTGAGCGTGGCGAGCGCGCTTTCCATGACGGCAAACGGCGCGGCAGGTGAGACGAAGACGCAGATGGAGCAGACGCTCGGCGCGGATACGGGCAGCTTAAACGCATATTTTTCCGTTCTGCAAACATATTTAAAGGACAATCAGCAGATGAAGCTTGCCAATTCCATCTGGATGAAGGACACGGACACGCTTCATATAGAAGACACATTCTTGCAGCAGAACGCAAACGTCTTTGGCGCAGGGATCTATTCAGCACCCTTTGACGACACGACCAAGACGGCCATCAACAACTGGGTGAAGGAAAGCACGGACGGGATGATCCCAGAGATCATTGATAAAATTCCGACCGACACGGTGATGTATCTGGTGAACGCGTTGGCGTTTGATGCGAAGTGGGCGAGCGTGTTCCAATCCAGCGACGTGTGGGACGGAACATTCATCGCGCGGGACGGCAGAAAGCAGACCGGCGCATTTCTCCATGGCGAAGTCGGGCAGTATCTGCATGACGAGCACGCCGAGGGCTTCCTCAAGCCCTATGAGGGCGGCAGATATGCGTTCGCGGCGCTTTTGCCGGACGAAACTACCAGCATAGAGGATTATGTGAGCCGGTTGACAGGCGAGCAGCTTCATGCTATACTCACTTCTCCCGGGGATGAAACCGTGGAAATTGCCATGCCGAAGTTCAAATCGGAATTTTCTGTGGAACTTTCTGATTCACTCCAAGCACTCGGCATGACGGATGCGTTTGACGGCAAGAAAGCTGACTTTACCGCCCTTGGCACGTCGGACGAAGGCAACATCTGTATCTCGAACGTTTTCCACAAGACCTTCCTGCAGATCGACGAGGAGGGGACGAAGGCCGGCGCTGCGACGGCGGTGGACATGACGACCGAGAGCGCGGCGGAATACCCACACAGCGTCTATCTCGAGCGGCCGTTTGTCTACATGATCGCCGATCTGGACACCGGGCTTCCCGTGTTCCTCGGCGTGCTGACAGAGTTACCGGAGGTGTGATGCAATGAAACAGAAACGATGGACAGCGATATTGCTTGCGGTTTCACTTGCTGCGGCTATGACAGGGTGCGCGCCGGGGGTAGAGAGCTGCCCCGCGGCAGACCAGACCCAGCCCGGCGCGGCGTATGAAACGCTTGCCGAAGCGACGTATCCCGAAATGGCAAAGTATCCGGATGAAACCGCGTATATGAAAAAGGATGGCTCGTTTGACGACGAAGGCTTTTCGAAGGTCTATGACGCATGGTGGGCAGACAAGCGCGCCCGGCGGGATATCGATATAGACCGGGAGAATGTGCAGAGCTTCGTCCGGGCTTCGACCGGCGCGATGCTGGAAAGCGGAAACGGCGGCAACTTCGTCTATTCGCCGCTGAACGTGTACATGGCACTCTCGATGCTTGCCGAATGTACAGACGGCGATTCCCGGACGCAGATATTAAGCCTTCTCAGGGAGAATAGTCTTGAGGACGTGCGCGCGCAGGCCAAGGCGCTTTGGAACGCAAATTACTGCGCAGATGGCGCGGTGACGAGCGTGCTGGCAAGCTCTGTGTGGCTGGATGAAGGCGTAGGCTATGTGCAAAAAACGCTGGACACGTTGGCGCAGAGCTATTATGCTTCGTCTTTTTCCGGCAAGATGGGAAGCGACAGCTATAACAAGGCACTGCAAAGCTGGCTCAACGAGCAGACTGGGGGACTTCTGAAAGATCAGGCGAGCGGGCTGGAGTTTACGCCCGAGACGGTGATGGCCTTGGCCACCACGATCTACTACCGCGCAAAATGGTCGCAGGAATTTTCCAAGAGCCAGACGAGCGAGGATACCTTCCACGCGGATTCCGGCGATATCACCTGCGAGTTCATGCACCGCTCCGATACGGGAACGTATTACTGGGGCGAGAAGTTCGGCGCGGTGAACCTGTCTCTGCGGGAGAGCGGGGCTATGAAGCTGCTGCTTCCCGACGAAGGCGTAACGCCGGAAGCGCTTTTGCAGGACGAGGAAGCGATGAACTTTTTGCTTGGCGGCGAGGACTGGGAGAACAGCAAATTCCTGATTGTGAACCTCGCCGTTCCGAAGTTCGACGTTTCGTCCGACCTGAATTTGAACGCAGGACTACAGACGCTCGGCGTGACGGATGTGTTCAGCGATGACACGGCGGACTTTTCCCCGGTGATCGAGAACGCTGACGGCGTATTCCTTTCCAAAGCCGAGCATGCTGCGCGCGTGGCGATCGACGAAGAGGGCGTGACGGCGGCAGCCTACACAGTCATGATGGAGGCGGGCGCGGCGGAGCCTCCCGACGAGGAGATCGACTTCACGCTCGACCGGCCATTCGTCTTTGCCATCACGTCGCAGGACGGCCTGCCGCTTTTCATCGGCGTTGTCAATACGCCGAACTGAGCAAAGAAATCCGAAACGGAGAAAGAAAGTAAATTATTTTTAGAAATCCAAAGGAGAAACCAACCATGAAAAAGATGATCGCAATGATCCTCGCGCTCGCCTGCATATTTAGCTTTGCAGCCTGCGCAAGCAAGAAGACAGATGACACCATCGGCGCAGAGAGTCCTTCGACCTCCGAGCAGCAGACCCAGACGCCTTCCGACGACGCGGCAGCAGAGGAGCAGCCCTCTGACGACGCAGTTGCGACCATGCCCGACGACGACATGATCGACGATGAATTTGGCGTGGACGGCTCTGCGGCGCAGGAACCGGAAGGCGGAGAAAGTGCGGCAGAAGGCGGCACGGAAAAGGAAGAAAGCAAGCAGGCGGCGCTCGAGCTTCTCAACAAGGTCTGGGCTAGCTACACGGACGATGAAAAGTTCCCGGCAGCCGGCGGTGACTATGACAACAGTGTGGACGATGCGGCGGGCGCAGTGAACATTGCGAACGCGGAAAACCTTTCGTACCTGTTTACCTTCCCGGCATCCGACGCTGTAAAGCTCGATGGCGCGGCGTCCCTGATGCACATGATGAACGGCAATACATTCACCTGCGGCGCGTTCCATGCGGCCAATGCGGAGGACGTTTCTTCCATCGTGGAGGATATTCACGCGGAGATTTCGGGCAAGCACTGGATGTGCGGCTTCCCGGATAAAATGCTCATCGCGACGAGCGGCAATCTGATCGTGTCGGTCTACGGCGATGAGGAGCTGGTCAACACCTTCCGCGACAAGCTGCTCGCGGTCGATAGCAGTTTCACGGCGGCCTACGACGAAGCCATCGACGCGTAAATCCATATCATCCGACAGGAGGCTCTATGCTTTTTTCCAGTATCCCGTTTTTGTATTACTTTTTGCCGCTGGTGCTGGCAGTTTATTTTCTGGTTCCGCGCGGCTTAAAAAACGCCGTGCTGTTTGCATCGAGCCTCCTGTTTTACGCTTGGGGCGAGCCAAGGTTCTGCCTGTTTATGCTGCTGAGCATCTTGCAGGGCTATGTGTTCGGGCGGCTGATCGAAAAGAATGCTGAGAATCGGAAGTGGTCAAAGATATTTTTGACCGCTTCTGTTCTGCTCAGCCTCGGACTTCTCGGCTACTGCAAATACGCGGACTTTTTTATTTCGAGCTTGAACGCCGTGACGGGGCTGTCTTTGAAATTGCTGCGTGTCGCGCTTCCCATCGGCATCAGCTTTTATACGTTCCAGATCCTGAGCTACGTTGTAGATGTGTACCGAAGGGACGTTCCCGCGCAGAAAAGCTTTTTAAAGCTCGGAACGTATATCGCGATGTTCCCGCAGCTCATTGCGGGTCCCATCGTGCGCTACGCGGAAATCGCGCCGCAGTTGGACGCGCGGGAGACGACACTCGAGGATATCGCGGCGGGCGCGGGCCGGTTCGTGATCGGACTATCGAAAAAGGTTCTGCTCGCAAACGTTCTCTATGGGCTCATCACGGCGTTTCAGGAGAGTAAGGATTTATCCGTGCTCTATTACTGGCTCTACGCTGTGAGCTTTACCTTGCAGCTCTATTTTGACTTTTCGGGCTACAGTGATATGGCCATTGGTCTTGGCAGAATTTTTGGCTTCCGCTTCTCGGAGAATTTTGACTACCCGTATATCTCCGCTTCCATCACAGAGTTCTGGAGACGGTGGCACATGAGCCTTGGCTCGTGGTTCCGGGACTATGTCTATATTCCGCTGGGCGGAAACCAGGTAAGTAAATCGAAGTGGCTGCGAAATATTTTTATTGTCTGGATGCTCACGGGCCTCTGGCACGGGGCGAGCTGGAACTTCGTTTTATGGGGGCTCGGGTTTGCTGTGCTTCTCGTGGCGGAGAAGCTTCTGTATAAAGAGCGGTTGGAAAAAACGCATGTGCTCAAGCATGTGTATGTGCTGCTTTTTGTGACGCTGAGCTTTGTACTCTTTAACGCAAGTTCCGTGAAAGAGGCTGCTTCGCAGATCGGCGCAATGTTCGGCGCGGACGGACTGCCGCTTGTGAGCGCGGAGAGTCTGTATTACGCGAAAAGCTACGCCGTGACGTTCCTGATTGCCGCCGTCGGCGCAACGCCGGTCTGTAAAAACCTGATTTGCAGGCTTACACAGACTAAATCCGGCGCGCGGGCAATGACGGTTTTGCAGCCGGCCTGGCTTCTTTTATTGCTCGCGGCGTGTACGGCGTTTTTAGTGGACGGTTCGTTTAATCCGTTCTTGTATTTCCGGTTTTAGGAGGCGGGATGATGCGAAAAAAACAATCGATGCTGACTGTCCTGCTTCTGGGTGTATTTCTCTTTGGCTTTGCCGTTTGGGGTATTTTGAAGCCTGCGGACGCGCAGTCGCAGTCCGAGCGGCGAAACCTTGCGCAGTTTCCGGCGTTCTCGCTTTCTTCGTTTGCAAGCGGAAAATGGACGGGCAGCTTTGAAAGCTACACGCTCGACCAGTTCCCACTGCGAGAGCAGTTCCGGACTCTCAAGAGCCTTGTCTCGCTCGGTGTGTTCCAGCAGAAGGACAACCACGGCGTGTATCTGGTGGGAGACACCGTCGCGAAGCTCGAGTACCCGATGAACGAGGAATCCCTTGCGCACGCGCAGGAGCGGTTCGGGTTTGTCTATGACAAGTACCTCAAGGGCACGAACGTCAGAACCTACCTGTCTGTCATTCCGGACAAAAACTTTTTTCTCGCGGCGCAAAACGGCTATCCGGCGCTTGACTACAAGGCGTTTTTTGCTTCGATGCAAACCGCCTTTCCGTGGGCAAGCTGGATTGACCTGACCGACAGCCTCACAATTGACGATTACTACAAAACCGATCTTCACTGGCGGCAGGAAAAGCTGCTTCCTGCGGCGAAAACAATCGCGGACGCAATGGGTGCGGTTATCTCTGATGATTTTACCGAGCAGGAATTAGACCGCGACTATTACGGCCTCTACTACGGATATGCGGCGCTTCCGGTAAAGCCCGAGAAAATTTCGTATCTGACGAACAATGCCATCGAAAACGCTGTGGTAACGAATTTTGAAACAAATCAGAAGACGGCGGTCTACGACATGGAAAAGGCGGCAGGGAAGGACCCCTACGAAATGTTCCTGTCCGGCTCGGTGTCGCTGCTCACAATCGAAAACCCAAGCGCAAAAACAGACAAGGAACTCGTCATTTTCAGAGATTCCTTTGCCAGCAGTCTCGCGCCGCTTCTGATCGACGGGTACGCGAAGATCACGCTCGTCGATATCCGGTACCTGCCGAGCGCGCGGCTGGGAAGCTTCGTGACATTCGACAAGCAGGACGTGCTGTTTTTATACAGTGTGCCCGTGCTCAACAACAGCGAGACCATCAAATAAAAAGCTATGGGAGACAGACTTCGGCCTGCCTCCCGCTTTTTATCAATGCCAAGAAAAATTAAGAAATTTCAGGAAAATTCTGTGCTATACTGAGAAAAACGCGAAAGGGGAGATTGGAATGAAACGAGCGATTGCCGGTTTATTGGCAGGACTTCTGGTTTTGTCGCTAGCCGCGTGCCATGAACGGGAGGTTCAGACGCAGCAGATGCCCGAGACCATGCAGGAGGAAGCGCCCGCGCCGGAAGCAAAACCGGAAGAGAAAATGCCCGCCGCGCCGGAAACCAAGCCGGGACAGGAAGCGCCTGCCGTTGGGCTTTCGGAGATTTTTTCCTCGGAGATGGGCGTGGCTTCGGCGGCGGAACTGGACGAGGAAGCGCGGGCATATTTCTTTGACTTTGCCGCGCGATGGCGGCTGGATCTCATGCCGGTGACGACGGACGGGATGTGGCCGGAGAAGACGGAAGCGTATCTTGAGTGGCTGGAGGTGACGACACCTTGGGAGGAGCGAACCGGGCGCATACCGGTGCGGGAGGCGATGGAGCGCGTGATGGCGGAGTTTTATGGCGTGCCGACGCTTTCCAATGACGGTGCGTGGGAGATCAAAGATGGCGCCTACGTGAGCCCGTTTATGGATGAAAGAGAGTATCAAGTGCAGCTGCCGGAGCTAATTTCGTGGCAGACGGGCGCGCTGGGGACATATTACACGCTGACGCTAGCCCCGGGCGACTGGGACGAAGGGTATCGGGAGCTTCGGGAGCGGTATGTGCTGGATGCGGAAATTCTGGAGGAGTCTGCGGGGCGCGTCTATGTAAGCTTTTTGCTCAATGATGACGGCGCTCCGGTCTTTACGAACAAAGTGCGCGCGGAAGCGGGAGAAGCACCCGATTACGTGATCGCGCCGGAATTTGAGCCGGGGCTTTCTCGGCTGGGGCAGGATGCGGCGTGGTTCCGGGCGCGGGAGGCGGCGCAGGAGTGGCCGGTTCTTGCGTGGAACGGCACATCCATCTATGATCTGCAACTGGACGAGCTGAAAACGGTCTACGGAGAGCCGGAACGAATCTCGCATGAGCCGTTTCTTCAGGAGGAATATTACGACGTGCTCGAGTTCCCGGACGGCTCGCAAGCGGGCGGCATTTGCTTCGTGGACACGAGCGTTACAAAACCGAACGCCGCGTATCTTCGCTTGTATGATGGCACGGACGCTTGCGGCGTGACGGCGGGGGAGGACTACCGGGAGGCTGCCAACCGATTTCCGCGCGCAGGGCTCCCTGCTATCTATCGCGTAGACGAGCACACGGCGCTGCTGCTTCTTGGCGGCGAGGTGCGTTACATGGGGAAATACAGCCTCATCGAGTACACAGACGGCGAACCGACCACACTCATGATCTGCGACGAGACGGCGATGCGCTTCCAAATCGAAGACAGCAAAATCGCCGCCGTCAGCTATCACGCACCGGAGGAGGCCAAGCAATTGCCTCTTACGAGATGTCCATAATCAATGCGTAGGGGGCGATGCCCACATCGCCCCAAGGGAAGCGGCGAATTCGCATTGGATTTCCGTAAAATCGGCGTAATCTGCCGGGTCGATGTGGGCATCGCCCCCTACGCGTTTAGCGGAAGCTGAACGAAATACCGGGGCGGAATACAAGAATCTGGACAAAAAGCGCACCGCACAGAGAGCATTGTGCGGTGCGCGGGGCGTTTTATGTAGAATCAATCCTTGATCTCGCGGATGGAAATGAAGCGCAGCTCGTTGAGGGGCTTTCCGAGCTTGTCGGCGACGATGGCCATGAGCATGGCGGCCGTCTTGTCGGGCACGTCGTGCAGGGCGATCTTGCCGGCGGTGCCGGGGGCGGGGGCCGTCTTCACAGCGGGCGCAGCGGGGGCTGCGGCGGGCGCGGCAGCGGGCTCTTCGGCGGGCGTGGACGCCGGTGCGCTTCCGCAGGCGGCGAGGGAGAGTACCATCGCCAGCGCGAGAAGAAGGACAAGTGCTTTTTTCATGGTGTTTAGCTCCTTTATATAAGGCAAATTGCCTTTCTCTTATGATTTGCATTATAGCACTTTAAATGGACAAAGCAACTGACGTTTTCCACAAAAAAGCAATGCCGGAACTGGATAGTTCCGGCATTGTCTATTAAGGTAAAGCAAAACGGTCAGATATCGAGGATGCCCATGATGATGATGCCCGCCACGACGAGCGCGATGCAGGCATAGTGCTTTTTCGAGAGCTTTTCCTTGAGGAAGATACGCCCCCAGATAACACTCGCCACGCAGTAGGAGGAAATGATGGGCGCGGCAAAGGCAACATGCTCGGTGTCGGCCAGCGCGTAGATATAGAAGAACTGGCCGATCG
>ENA-ORND01001080-ORND01001080.1-human-gut-metagenome-genome-assembly--contig:-NODE-1080-length-19948-cov-8.164882_pt1 | contig 19948 bp, 16 predicted proteins | sample MGYA00242111_ERZ509014 | MGnify/ENA primary metagenome ERZ509014 (study PRJEB26280, sample SAMEA2338694) | human gut metagenome | biome: human gut; feature: human-associated habitat; material: faeces... | reverse complement strand
GCAGCGCTTCGGGCTGGACGACGTGCAGGCCCAGGCCATTCTGGATATGCGCCTGAAGGCGCTGCAGGGTCTTGACCGGGAGAAGCTCCAGACCGAGTACAAGGAGCTGGAGGAGAAGATCGCCTACTTCCTGCGTATCCTCAGCGACGAGGGACTGGTGAAGTCCATCCTCAAGGAGGAGCTGACCGCCATTGCCGACAAGTTCGGCGACGACCGCAAGACCGAGATCCAGGACGTGGAGGACGAGCTGGACATCGAGGACCTGATCGAGGAGGAGCAGTGCGTCTTTACCCTGACGGAGAACGGCTACATCAAGCGCACGCCGGTCAGCGAATACGCCGCTCAGAGTAAGGGCGGCATGGGCAAGAAGGGTATCACCACCCGTGAGGAGGACACGGTGGTGGACGTGTTCACCGCGTCTACCCACGACTATATTCTGTTCTTTACCGACACCGGCAAGGTCTACCGCAAGAAGGGCTATCAGATCCCCGAGAGCGGCAAGGCCGCCAAGGGCGTGAACATCGTCAACATCATTCAGGTGGAGACGGGCGAGCGCGTACAGGCCATGCTCCACTTCCGCGAGACGGGCGACGAGGAGCTGTACCTGTTCATGACCACCCGGAACGGCACGGTGAAGCGTCTGGAGGTCAGCGCCCTGAAGAACCTGCGGAACAACGGCATCCGCGCCCTGACGCTGGACGAGGGCGACCAGCTGATCTCCGTGACGGAGACGCGGGGTCACGACCGGGTGCTCATCGCCACCCACGACGGTCAGGCGGTGTGCTTCGACGAGACGGATGTGCGCGCCATGGGACGTACCGCCGTGGGCGTCCGGGGCATCCGCCTGCGGGAGGGCGATTATGTCATTGGCGCCGCCCGCGCCGACGCGGACAAGACCGTGCTCTCCATCACCGAAAACGGCTACGGCAAGCGGACGCCTATTGAGGAGTACCGCATTACCAACCGCGGCGGCATGGGTATCCGCAACTATATGGTCACGGACAAGACCGGCCCGGTGGTGGGCATGAAGGTGGTGGATGGCACGGAGGACCTGCTGCTGGTAACGGCGGCGGGCATCCTGATCCGCACACCTGTGGAAAATATCCGCGTGGCGGGACGTGCCACCCAGGGCGTCATCGTCATGCGCTTCAAGGAGGAGGGCGACCGGGTCATCTCGCTGGCTCTGGCCGATCCCGAGGAGAAGGAGCAGCCAGCGCCAGAGGAGGCCCCGCTGTGAACGGCTCCGGGCTGGACATCATCGCGCGGATAGAGACGCCCTTTGCGGAGAAGTTCGGCGTGCCGCGGCAGAGCGGCATTGCCGACTGCCCCGGACGCATCGTGTTCGAAAAGCCCTTCCGGGACGTGGATGCGGTGCGGGGCCTGGAGGGCTTCAGCCACATCTGGCTCATCTGGCAGTTTGACCGGGCGCAGCGGCAGAGCTGGTCGCCCACGGTGCGGCCGCCCCGGCTGGGCGGAAATGAGCGCGTGGGCGTGTTCGCCACCCGTTCGCCCTTCCGGCCCAACGGCCTGGGGCTCTCCGCTGTGGAGCTGGAGCGTGTGGCCTTGGACGAGCCGGAGGGTCCGGTACTGTATGTCCGCGGCGCGGATATGGTCAGCGGAACGCCCATCGTAGACATCAAACCCTATCTGGCCTACGCGGACAGCTATCCCGACGCCGCCGGCGGCTTTACCGGCGGCGATGCCGGCGCGGTGCTGACGGTGGACTTTCCCCCGGAGCTGCTGGCGCAGTTTGACAGCGGACAGCGCCACGGGCTGCTGAGCGCCCTGGCCGCCGACCCGCGGCCCCGGTATCAGGACGACCCCGACCGCGTGTACGGCATGGCTTACGCAGGAAAGAACGTGCGCTTTACCGTGCAGGACGGAACGGTGCGGGTCGTTGGGGTGGAGTGAAGGAAGGATATATGAGAACCGTTACGATCTACACCGACGGAGCCTGCTCCGGCAATCCCGGCCCGGGCGGCTGGGGGGCCATCCTCAGCTACAAGGGAACGGAGAAGGAACTCTCCGGCGGCGCGGCCCAGACCACCAACAACCGCATGGAGCTGACCGCCGTCATCGAGGCGCTGCGGCTTTTGAAGGAGCCGTGCGTGGTGGAGCTGTACAGCGACAGCAAGTACGTCATCGACGCGCTGGAAAAGGGCTGGGCCAGAAGCTGGCAGCAGCGGGGCTGGGTGAAGAGCGACAAAAAGCCGGCGCTGAACCCGGACCTGTGGGAGCAGCTGCTGGCGCTGACCGATATCCACGAGGTGCGCTGCCACTGGGTGAAGGGCCACGCGGAGAACGAAAAAAATAACCGCTGCGACCAGATGGCTGTGGCCGAGAGCAGAAAGTTTCAGTGAAATGCGCTGTCTGCTGTGGAAAAAACGCGGCGTAAAAGGCAGAATTCACAAATTGTTCATGGCCGCTTCAAGATTCGGCCAAAATTAGAGGGTATTATAGCATCATCCAAAGGAACAACACTTCCTGATGTGATTTTCTCTCTCTCCTAACACAAACACACGGAAACACCCCGGCCATTGGGCCGGGGTGTTTCTGCTTTTTTTTCGCTTTCGGCAACGTATGTTTGCTTGCTTTTTGGTTTACGCAGCGTTTACCTGATCGTCCCTTGCGTGTGCTGCTTATGTGCTCTTTTGTATACGTTTGCGTCAGTCACGGTTTGCCTTTGTGTTCCGGAAGGCTCCGGAGCCCTGTATTCTCAAAAGGCGGAGAGAAAAAAGGCGCACAAAAGGAAACGAAGCTCAGTTATAATAATCGGTCTCGTCGGTCAGCGCCATGGGCAGGCCGTTGTGGTAGACCGGAAGGGTCTGGAATTTGAAGCGGCTGGCACGGTGCAGGGCGTCGATGCGCTCCTTGATGGCCGGGTCCACCACGCCGCGGCGGACGTACTCGTTCACCGCGTGATAGGGGAAGCCCAGATTGTCCTCGTCGGTCAGGCCGGTGAGGCCGTCGGACGGCGGCTTGATGAGGAACTTCTCCGGCAGGCCCAACTGGCGGCCCAGGGCGACGACCTCCTCGGTGGTGTACATCCCCAGGGGGGAGAAGGCGCCGGCGCTGTCGCCGTAGATGGTACAGTAGCCCACCCAGTCCTCGCTGAGGTTGCTGGTGTTGATGACGATACCGCCCTCTACGGACTGGGCCACGGCATACAGGGTGGCCATGCGGACGCGGCTGGGCAGATTGACCTTTGTCTGGCGGCTGGGGGTCAGGCCCGCCTTCTCCATCTCGTTCAGCACGCCCTGAACAGCGTCGTGGATGTTGATGGTGGTGTGGGGCAGGTCCAGGTGCTCCACCAGTGCCTGGGAGTAGTCGATGTCCGGCTGGACGCCGTCGGGCATGAGGACGCCGAGGACGTTTTCGCGGCCGTAGGCGGCCACGGCCAGGGCGGCCACGGTGGAGCTGTCCTTGCCGCCGGAGATGCCGATGACGGCGGTCTTGCCGTGGCAGGCATTCATCTGCTCGGCCATCCACTCCAGCAGGCCGGCCAGCTGTATCTGGGGGTTGAATTCCATGTGCGATACCTCCCGTTCCGAAGTTTTGATGTCCTATTGTACCGCGTCGGGGAGGATTTTGCAAGGGCTATCCCAGCAGGGCCGCTGCATCCTCCGGCGTCAGGCCGGGCTGGAGCGCCAGGGTGACGCCATAGCCGATGAGCCGGCCCAGCTCACGGACGCGGCGGTCGATGTCCTGGGGCGTGACAAACAACCCGGAGGGCGGGGCGTCCTCGTCGCCGCAGAGGGCCGCGCCGTCGATGACCGTGGGGATGCCCAGGGCGATGACCGGCACGCCAAGCGTCCGGGCGTTGACTGCCTTGCGGTGATTGCCTACGCCGCTGCCGGGGATCAGGCCCGTGTCCCCCAGCTGCACGGTGGCGCCCAGCCGGTGACGGCTGCGGGCGGCCAGCGCGTCGATGGCGATGACCACCGAGGGGTGCAGGCGGTCCGCCGCGCCGCGGATCAGCTCCAGCGTCTCCACCCCCGTGCGGGCCAGCACGCCGGTGGCCAGGGCCGCCACCGGCGTCAGCGCGCCGAACTGCCGGGGCATGGAACGGACCATGTGCCGCGTGACCAGCAGGTGCTCCAGCGCCGCCGCCCCCACAGCGTCGGGGGTCATGGCGTCGTTGCCCAGGCCCACCACCAGGGCGGGACCGTCCGATGGCGGCGGCAGCAGGGCGCGGAGCTCGCGGCACAGGCAGAGGGCGGCCCGGCCGGTCAGCGCCTCCTGACGGGACAGGGCGGGGCGCAGGTCGATGGTGATATAGCGGCCCTCGGGCTTGCCGATGGCCCGGGCGCCCGCCGGGGTATGGACATGGATGCGGGTGACGGGACAGCCGCACAGCAGGCATTCGGACTTGGTGACGCCGGTGCCGGGGGCAAACATATCCCGGCCGGTGGGCAGCGCCTCCGCTGTTTCCACGGCCAGATCGGTACGCGAGAGGTTCATAGTAGTGGTCAACGCTCCCTTCTGAACACAAAATATTGTGGCTTTTGGGTAGCATGGCCGGTGAAATCGCTTTTATACAAAAACTGCCGCGGAAATTGCAAAAAAGTCTTGCATTTTTCAGGCAAAGATGCTAAAATATCATCCTGCGTGGAAGTGTATATTTTCGCTGCACAAAAAATTCAAGTCGGGGAGGTGTTTGGTTTGCCGAATATCAAGTCTGCTAAGAAGCGTGTTCTGGTGGCAGAGACGAGAAATGCTCGCAACAAAGCCAATAAGTCCGCACTGAAGACTGCTATCAAGAAGTTCGAGGCTGCTGCCGTTGAAGGCAATCGCACCGAGGCCGAGGGCACTTACAAGGTGGCGGTCAAGGCGATCGACAAGGCTGCTGCAAAGGGTCTGCTGCACAAGAACAACGCGGCCCACAAGAAGAGCGCGCTGACGCTGAAGCTGAACAACATTGGCTAATGACCAAACGCAACGGACATCCGCAAGGGTGTCCGTTTTGGTTTATACGGGAAAAGGGACGGCGCCGCCGTCCCTTTTTTCATATCCCCTTATACTTGCGGCGCGTGGCCATTCCGCCGCGGATGTGCCGCTGGGAACGGTTTTCGTCCAGTATGGCCTTTACCTGTGTGTACAGCGCCCGGTCGCACAGAGCCAGACGCTCGGACAGGTCCTTGTGTACGGTGGATTTGCTGACGCCGAACTTCTTGGCGGCGGCGCGGACGGTGGTCCGGTTCTCTATCATGTACAGGGCCAGCTCTTTGGCCCGCTGCTCCAGATCGTCTCGCATAACGCAACACTCCCATGCCGTTGTGCTCTATCTATATGGCGGAACGCGGGCGGATATGACAAAGGGAACGGACCGCACATCCTTAACGGACACTTAGCGGGCGGCGGGAGTATAATTTGGCATCATCCGGAGATGAAATGAGGCGAGTCTATGGATATCTGGAAGGAATTGCGGGACGAGGGCGTGGACAGCGGCCTGCTGGAGGAGGTACGCCGCTTCCGGGAGGCCCACCCCCTGACGCCGGAGGCGCAGGAGCGCGTGCCCGTGCCGAAGTATCTCTACTACGGCAGGGAGGTATGGGAGAGCGCGGCGGCGGCACTGCTGTGCGGCGAGCACCTGCTGCTGGCGGGGCCGAAGGCCACCGGAAAGAACGTGCTGGCGGAGGACCTGGCGGCGCTGTTCGGACGGCCGGTGTGGGACGTGTCCATGTATGTGAACGTGGACGCGGCGGCCCTGATCGGCGCGGACACGCTGAAGGACGGGCAGGTGGTGTTCCGGGAGGGACCGGTGTGCGCCTGCGCGCGGCTGGGCGGCTTCGGCGTGCTGGACGAGGTGAACATGGCCAAGAACGAGGCGCTGGCCGTGCTGCACGCCACGCTGGACCACCGGCGCGTCATCGACGTGCCGGGGTATGAGCGCATACAGCTGGACGATGCGGCGCGGTTCATCGGCACCATGAACTACGGCTACGCCGGCACCCGCGAGCTGAACGAGGCGCTGGTGAGCCGGTTCGTGGTGGTGGATATGCCGGTGATCTCCGACGAGAATTTGCAGAAGCTGCTGCGGCGCAGCTTCCCCACCCTGAAGCGGGAGTGGGCCGAGCAGCTGACGGCGCTGTTCCGGGACCTGCGGACCAAGTGCGACAGCGGTGAGATATCCACCAAGGCGCTGGACCTGCGGGGACTGCTGGCGGCCCTGCACCTGATCGAGAAGGGGATACCCTCCGGGCAGGCGCTGGACCTGGGCATCATCAACAAGGCCTTTGAGCCCTTTGAGCGCCAGCTGGTGGCGGACGCGGTGTGGGCGCGCCTGCCCAGGGACGCCACCCGGGACAAGCTGTTCGACTGATATGGACAGACAGGACAGAGAGACGCGCCGGGCGGAAAATCAGGTGTGGAACGGCTGGGGGGACTATGCCTGCAAGCCGGAGCTGCTGACCTTCGACCGGGCGGGGGATGCCGAGCTGTACGGCAATACGGTGCTGGGCCTGCCGGTATTACGACTTTGACCGGTTCCGGCCGCTGCTGAACGAGTTTCACCGGTCGGCGCAGGAGGCACTGTACACGGACATATTCTTCCTGGTGCTGGAGGGGGCGGTGTTCGCCCGCGGCGCGGCGGAGAGGCCGCTGCTGCCGGCGCTGCGGCGGGACTATGCCCGCCGGCTGCTGGCGCAGACGCCGGTGGCCGAGGGCATGAACGGGGACGCCGTGCGCCGGGCCTGGGCCTGCCGCGTGCTGGAACAGCCGGAGGACCCGGCCCTGTCGCCGCTGCTGGACGAGCTGGCCGCGCCGGGGGACAGCACGGAGGCGCAGCTGATCCAGCGGACGGAGCGCGTGCTGTACACCTGGTTCCGCCGCGCCCGCCGGGCCGCCGACGACCGCCAGTGGGCGGCGTGGGTAGGCCGAAAGCGGGACAAAAGCGGCGGTGTGCACTTTGTGCGGCCCAACGCCCTGCGGGCGCTGTCACATGACGCGCCCGGCGGCAGCGGCGGCCTGCAGAAGCAGACGCTGTTCAGCTTTTTGCAGGGCCGGACGCCGGAGCCGATCCTGCGGCGGTATGTGGAGGACTGCTTCGGCGCGTCCATGCTGACGCCGGGGCAGCTCAGTGAGGCGGAGCGCACCCTGTGCACCGGCGTGCACAAGAACTGCCGGCTGCACTTTACCCGCGGCGAACCGGTGGGCCGCGCGCCCGCGCCGGAGGCGGCCTGGGACGCGGCCCACTTCCGGCAGCAGCGGGAGAAGAACCGGGCGTATTATCAGGAGCATCTGGTGGAAAACAAGCTGGCCATCGCACAGCTGACGCAGAAGCTGCAGAACACGCTGCTGCTGCGGGCGGAGGACGAGGGCGGTACGGGCCGCGCCGGGAGGCTGCGGCCGGAGCTGGCCTGGCGCGCCGGGGCGCTGGGGGACGAGCGGGTGTTCTCCCGCCGGTCGCCGCAGGAGCCGGGAGAGCTGTCCGTGGACCTGCTGCTGGACGGCTCGGCCTCGCAGAACCGGCAGCAGGAGAAGCTGGCCACACAGGCGTATCTTATCGCGGAGAGCCTGAGCCGGTGCCGCATCCCCGTGCGGGTGACGGCGTTCTGCTCCGTCAGCGGCTGCACGGTGCTGCGGGTGCTGCGGGACTATGACCATCCGGAGCAGAACGAGGGGGTATTCGACTATGTGGCCGCGGGGTGGAACCGGGACGGGCTGGCCCTGCGGGCCATGGGCTGGCTGCTGCGGCAGCGGCGCAGCGAGCAGTCGCTGCTGCTGGTGCTCTCGGACGCCAGCCCCAACGACGACCAGCGGATACCCAACGGCCTGGGCGGATGGGCCTACACCGGGAAGCGCGGCGTGGACGACACGGCGGCGGAGGCCGCGGCCCTGCGGCTGCGGGGCGTGCTGCCGGTGTGTCTGTTCACCGGAAGCGACCGGGAGGTGCCGGACGCCCGGCGTATCTACGGACAGGCCATGGAGCGCCTGCCGGCCATCGGGTGGCTGGCAGACGCGGTGACGCGGCTGATCCGGGGCCAGCTGCGGCGGGGATAGGACGGTATTCGACACATTACGACAGGAAGCGACGAAATGTGTCCGTGTTCGACATGGGTCGACGGGAAACGACGGGATACGTCTGTGTGCGACGGGGAACGACGGGAAACGACGCAAAAGGTCATCGTGCGACGTCAAAAGACGAAAATCGACGTGAATGGCCGCCATACGACGTGCAAGGACAGAATGCGACACAAAACGACAGAAAGAGACACACCGAAGGGTGTGTCTCTTTCGCTGCTCAATACCAGGTGATGCCCTCCAGATCCTGTATCTGCACCCGCAGGTCCTCCAGCAGTGTCTCCGCGGCGGCGGAGAGGGCACGGCCCTTGGGTGTGACCAGGTAGAAGGTGCGCTCCGCCGGCGGGTGGGCCAGGCGCAACACCTGCACGTTGCTGAACATCCGCAGATAGGGCTCGGTGGCGCCGGCGGGGATGATGCTCCAGCGCTTGCCGCAGGCGGGCAGGGTCTCGGCCAGCTGGGGCGTGTCGGTGTACAGCAGGGGGCGGGCATCCACGCCGTACCAGTAGTCGTGCCATTGCAGTATCTCCGGCTGGCCGTAGATGAGTATCTCGTCCTGCACGTGCAGGGTGGTGGCCTCTACCGGTTCCGTCAGTGCCACCGTTTTGGGCACCACCAGGAAGAAGCCCTCCCGGAACAGGGGTTTGGCTTCGATCTGCAGATCGTAGTGCAGTCCGCCGTCCACGATGGCCATGTCCGCGTCGCCCCGGGCCACGGCGGACACCGCCTGGTCCGTCCGCATGGACTCCACCCACAGGTTCACCGGCAGCTCGCGCTCCAGAAAGCGCTGGTACACCGGCGGCAGGATATACTGGTTGGCGGTGTAGGCGGCGATGACGTGGAGGAACTCCCGCTTTTCCGCGGCGGCGAAGGTCTGCGTCTCCGAAAGAAGGTTCTGCCACCGGCGGGCCAGAGGCAGGAAGTGCTGGCCTGCATCCGTCAGGGTGATGCGGCGCTGGCCCTTGCCCCGGTGGAACAGGGGCGCGCCCACCTGGTCCTCCAGTGCCTTCAGCCGGGCGGACAGGGACGGCTGGGTGATGTACAGCGCCTCGGCGGCGGCGGTCATGGTGCCGTGGTCCAGCACGGCGAAAAAGGTCTCGATATCCTGGTTGGTCATAGGTGGCTCTCCAAATTATAGTTTATGTCTATATTATACCGTAGAATAATCAATTTTACAAGCACCAACCTTTGTGGTATGATTTGGCCACAATACAGAAAGGAGTTGTTCCCTATGACAAACACGAAAACCACGACTTCCCCGGCAAAGGCGATCGCCGCTGTTGTGATCGCGGTTATTCTGGCGTTCACGCTGGTGTGCCTGCTGACGGGGAACATCAACCCCGTGTGCCGTGTCACCGCCATGCTGATGCCGGTGTGGCTGGCCGCCGAGCTGCGCCTGCTGTGCACGCTGCTGTAACGGGGCACCGGCTGATTTTGTTGTTTTCTTCCCTTTCCTCTTTCTTATTTGCGAAAAACGCGGACGCAGGTGCGTCCGCGTTTTTCATCGTCCGGACGCGTAAAGACGGCGCAAAGAATACTACGAACTCCGAACTATTTTTCCGAAAAAACCCTGTATTTGTAACGCTTTCGTGAATTCTGCGCCGTTCCGCTTGCAAGTCGGCGGCGGGGATGGTACACTTACACATTATTACAGTTTTACCCTGGGTGCGTGGGCGCTGCAGGCGGAAAAAGGAGGGACGGATATGGCCGGCTTCAGCGTGAAAAAACCGCTGACGATCTTTGTGACGGTGCTGGGCATTATCGTGCTGGGCGTGGTGGCGTATCTGAAAATGACACCGGATCTGCTGCCCAACATGGACTTTCCCTATGTCATCATCGTCACTTCTGATCCCGGCGCCAGCCCGGAGTCCATTGAGCAGTCCATCACCAGGCCGGTGGAGCAGTCCATGGCTACGCTGGATAAGATCAAGACCGTCACCTCCACCAGCCAGGACAGCGTATCCATGGTCACGCTGGAGTTTGAGGATGGCGCCAATATGGATACCATCAGTGTGGACATCCAGCAGAAGATCTCCGTATTGCAGGGCAGTTGGGACGACACCGTCTCCGCCCCCTATGTGCTGAAGATCAATCCCTCCATGCTGCCGGTGATGGTGGCCGCCGTGTCCCGGGAGGACATGGACGTGTACGCGCTCAGCGATTTCGTCACCGGAGAGCTGTCCCCCAAGCTGGAGGGCGTGTCCGGCGTGGCCAGCATTTCGGTCAGCGGCGCCGTGACCCGGGAGGCCCATGTGATCCTGGACGAGGCCAAGCTGGACGCCCTGTCGGAGAAGCTGGCGGATGCGGTGCGTACCGAACTGAACAAGACGAAGCTGGATCTGCAGAAGGCCAAGGACCAGGTGGAAAAGGGGCAGGCACAGCTGGATGAGGCCAAGGAGGCCATTGCCGCCGGCGCGGCGGCCAAGGCGGGCGCGGCGGTGGATAAGCTGTACGAATATCTGAAGGAGGCCCGGGGCCAGATCCCGGGGCCAGACCCGCATCCGGATCCCGGTGAGCCGCCCATCACCGTGCCCGGGCAGAAGGAGCTGGAGCAGCTGAAAAAGACGCTGGAACGGCTGAACGCGACGCTGGATAAGCTGATGCAGGATCTGGAAAGCGGCGAGCTGAAGCGGGAGGTCACCAGTGAGGTCTATGACCTGACGCTCTCCCTGATCAACGGCATTACCCAGCTGACGGAGGCGCAGATACAGCTGGATGAGGCCATGACCCAGATCGAGGCCGGCATGGACCAGATCAACGAGGCGTACAAGTCCATCGCCGACCAGACGGACGTGGGCGGGATGCTGTCCATCTCCGCCGTCAGCCAGCTGCTGACGGCACAGAATTTCGCCATGCCTGCCGGGTACATTGAGGACGACAGCGGCGTGAAATACATGGTATCCGTGGGCGAGAACGTGTCCTCCCGCCAGGAGCTGGAGGATATGGTGCTGCTGGACCTGGGCATGGACGGCATCGAGCCGGTGACACTGGGCGATATCGCCACCGTGGTGGTCACGGACAACGCCGGGGAGCTGTACACCAAGGTCAACGGCGACAACGGCATTCTCATCACCTTTACCAAGCAGTCCAACTACGCCACGGCGGAGGTGTCCAATAACATCAGCGCACGGTTCGAGGAGCTGGAGGGCCAGTACGAGGGATTGTCCTTCGCGCCGCTGATGGACCAGGGCGACTATATCTACCTGATCGTGGAGACGATCACCTCGTCGCTGCTGTGGGGCGCGCTGTTCTCCGTGGTCATTCTGTACCTGTTCCTGCGGGATTGGCGGCCCACGGTCATCACGCTGGTATCTATCCCCGTCAGCGTGATCTTTGCCATCGTACTTATGTACTTCACCGGCGTGACCATCAACATGATCTCCCTGAGCGGTCTGGCCGTGGCGGTGGGTATGCTGGTGGATAACTCCGTGGTGGTCATTGAGAATATCTACCGCCTGCGGGCCAAGGGCGCCACCATCATTCAGGCGGCGGTGTCCGGCGCGGGCCAGGTGCTGGGCGCGGTGACGGCCTCTACCCTGACCACCGTGTGCGTGTTCGCGCCCATCGTGTTCGTAGAGGGCCTGACCCGCCAGCTGTTCACCGACCTGGCGCTGACCATCACCTACTCGCTGCTGGCCAGCCTGCTGGTGGCGCTGACACTGGTGCCGGCGATGGCCAGCGGTATGCTGCGCCGGCCCATGGTGCAGAAGCCGGGCCTGCTGGACAAGGTCTATCCCGCCTATCGGAAGGCCATCGCTTTTTCGCTGGACCACAAGGCCGGCGTGCTGCTGCTGTCGCTGGTGCTGCTGGTGACCAGTGCCGGTGCGTGCCTGCGCCGCGGCTTTACCTTTATGCCGGAGATGGATATGAACAACCTGTCCCTGACCATCACCATGCCGGAGGACACCTCTCGCGAGGAGGCGGTACGGCTGGCCGACGAGGTGCTGGAGCGGGTGATGACTGTGGACGACGTGCAGGATGCCGGCTTTATGATGGGCGGCGGCACCATGGGCGGTCTGAACATGGGCGGTGCCATGGGCGGCGCCTCCGGCGGCAGCTATGACGTGGAGGGCTACATCACCATGCCGGAGGGGACCTTCGGCTCTGTGGCGGGGAAGGAGATCGAGACGCTGTGTGCCGACCTGCCCTGTGAGGTGACGGCCAGCGGCGTGATGAGCGGTATGATGAGCTATATGACCGGCAGCGGCGTGTCGCTGCAGGTGTTCGGCAGCGATATGGCGGACCTGCAGAGCAGCGCCCGGACCATCGCCCGGCGGCTGGAGCAGGTGGAGGGCGTCGGTGAGGTCAGCGACGGGCTGGACGCCTCGGCCCCGGCGCTGCAGGTGACCATCGACCGGAAGGCGGCGGCGGAGAAGGGTCTGACCGTGGCTCAGGTGTATATGCAGATCGCCGCGGCGCTGCAGAGCAGCGCCAGCGTCTCTGATGTGACGCTGGACAGCGAGGACATGGACCTGACCGTGGACGCGGCGGAGGGCAGCGTCCTCAAGCGGGAGAACCTGCTGGAGCTGGAGTTGTCGGGGGAGAGCAGCGCGTCCTCCGCCATGACCGGGAGCACCTCAGGCATGACCGGCAGCAGCGCCGCGGGGCAGCTGACCGGCGGCAGTGAGAAGGACAAGACCTTCAAGCTGGGCGATGTGGCCACCGTGACGGAGACGGTGTCCATGAACACCATCTCCCGTGACCAGCAGCGCCGGTGCGTTACCGTGACCGCCGCCATCGCCGATGGCTACAACGTCACCCACGTGACCTCCGCGGCGCAGCAGGCCGTCAGCGGTCTGACGCTGCCGGAGGGCGTCACCGCGGAATTCAACGGAGAGAACGAGCAGATCATGGAGGCCATGAGCCAGCTGCTGCTGATGCTGCTGCTGGGCGTGGTGCTGGTGTACTTCATCATGGTGGCACAGTTCCAGTCGCTGAAATCCCCGTTCATCGTCATGTTTACCATCCCGCTGGCCTTTACCGGCGGCTTCCTGGCCCTGCTGATCGCGGGGATCGAGGTATCTGTCATCAGCCTGATCGGCTTTGTGATGCTGGTGGGCATCATCGTCAACAACGGTATCGTGCTGGTGGATTACATCAACCAGCAGCGGCTGTCCGGCATGGAGCGCCGGGAGGCGATCATCGACGCGGGCGTGACCCGCCTGCGGCCGATCCTGATGACCAGTCTGACCACGATTTTGGGCCTGATCGTCACCGCCACGGCGAAAAACGCCGGCACGGCGCTGATGCAGCCCATCGCCGTGGTCTGTATCGGCGGACTGCTGTACGCCACGCTGATGACGCTGTTCGTGGTGCCCTGTATGTACGACATGATGAACAAGAAGGACATGCAGAAGGTGGACGAGAGCGAATTGCAGATCGTGGATATGTGAGCAAAAAAAGAAAGCCCCGCGGGGCTTTCTTTTTTTACGCTTAATAGGCCAGCTTCTCGGCCAGATAGGCCTTCAGCTCACTGATGGGGATACGCACCTGCTCCATGGTGTCGCGCTCGCGGACGGTGACGCAGTTGTCGCCGGCGTGCTCGGCATCGCCCACGGTGTCGAAGTCCACGGTGATGCAGAAGGGCGTGCCCACCTCGTCCTCGCGGCGGTAGCGCTTGCCGATGGAGCCGGTCTCGTCGAAGTCCAGCATCCACTCCTTGGACAGGTCCTCATAGATCTTGCGGGCGGGCTCGGAGAGCTTCTTGCTCAGGGGCAGGATGGCGGCCTTGTAGGGGGCCAGGGCCGGGTGCAGGTGCAGCACCACGCGGACGTCGTTCTTCTCCGCATCCACGACCTCCTCGTCGTAGGCGTCCACCAGCACGGCCAGGACGCTGCGCTCCACGCCCAGGGACGGCTCGACCACGTAGGGGATGTAGCGCTCGTTGGTCTCGGGGTCGAAGTAGGTCAGGTCCTTGCCGGACACGGTCTGGTGCTGGGTCAGGTCGTAGTCGGTGCGGTCGGCCACGCCCCACAGCTCGCCCCAGCCGAAGGGGAACAGGAACTCGAAGTCCGTGGTGGCCTTGGAGTAGAAGCACAGCTCCTCGGGGTCGTGGTCACGCAGGCGGAGGTTCTCGTCCTTCAATCCGATGCCCAGCAGCCAGTTGTGGCAGAAGGTGCGCCAGTAGTTGAACCACTCCAGGTCGGTGCCGGGCTTGCAGAAGAACTCCAGCTCCATCTGCTCGAACTCGCGGACGCGGAAGATGAAGTTGCCCGGGGTGATCTCGTTGCGGAAGGACTTGCCGATCTGGCAGACGCCGAAGGGCAGCTTGCGGCGGGTGGTGCGCTGGGTGTTCACAAAGTTGGTGAAGATGCCCTGGGCCGTCTCAGGACGGAGATAGACGGTGTTCTTGGCGTCCTCGGTGACGCCCTGGAACGTCTTGAACATCAGGTTGAACTGGCGGATATCGGTGAAGTTGTGCTTGCCGCAGGAGGGGCAGGGGAGGTTGTGCTCCTCCACAAAGTCCTTCATCTCCTGCTGGGAGAAGGCGTCGATGGGCTTGCTGAGTTCAAAGCTGTTCTCGTGGCACCAGTCCTCGATGAGTTTGTCGGCGCGGAAGCGCTCCTTGCACTCCTTGCAGTCCATCAGGGGATCGGAGAAGCCGGCCAGATGGCCGCTGGCCACCCAGGTCTGGGGGTTCATGAGGATGGCGGCGTCCTGCCCCACATTGTAGGGGTTCTCCTGGACAAATTTCTTCCACCAGGCCTTCTTGATGTTGTTCTTCAGCTCCACGCCCAGGGGGCCGTAGTCCCAGGTGTTGGCCAGGCCGCCGTAGATCTCGCTGCCGGCGAAGATGATGCCGCGGTTTTTGCAGAGGGCGACGATCTTGTCCATCGTTTTTTCGGTGTTTTTCATGGTGAGGTTCCTCCTATATGAAGTGTTTTGGCAACAAAAAAACGCCCTGAGCCGGTAAGGCTCAGGGCGAACTAAACATAGTCCGTGGTTCCACCTGAATTTGGATACTTCCACACTCTTCTGCCGGTAACGGGGCTTCCGGCGGGCATTTCCTCCCGCGGCTCAGGGCCGCCACGCCCGTCATCGCCTGTATCAGGAAAAGAATAGCACGTTTCGGGGTGGTTGTCAAGCACGCAAAGCAAAAACCGCCGCAGCTGCGGCGGGTTTCGGCTGTTTTCGGTTACTTTCCGGCGGCCATGACCTTTCCGGCGGCGTCCACCACCAGACGGTCGGTCTTTGCGCCGCCGGCGGCGCTCTTGCTGAAGCTCACTGTCCACGCGCCGGAGGTGACGTCATAGGTGGCGTACACCTGATCGTACGCGCCGGTGTACTGGGCCTTGGCCGCGTCGATGGCGGCCTGCTGGCTGACGCTCTTGCGGCCGATCTGGGCGGTGCCCAGAATGGACAGCAGCGCATCGCGGTTGGCGTTCCACACCTCGGTGGTCATGGTCTCGGAGGGGGAAGCCACATAGCTGCCCGGTACGTCCTCAAAAAAGATGTCCGCCATGACCATGGTGCCCTTTTCCGTGTCCTCCTCCGTGTGCTGCCAGACCTTCATGCCGTTGGCAAGGGTCAGCTCCTCGCTGGTGACGCCGGTGCCGCAGATGCCATAGCCGCCCGTCCAGCACAGCAGGGTGTAGCTGACGGTGGGGTCATCGGTCTTGTAGAAGCGGATGCCCTCGGTCTTGTCGGTGCCGTTATCAGACACCTGCTCCCAGCTCCAGCCCTCCGGCAGGTCCAGCGCCATGTCCACATAGCCGTGGGTGAACTCGGCGGTGATGACGGTGGGCTGGGGATCCGGCGCGGGGGTGGGGTCGGGCTTGTCGTCGTTGTTCTTTTTGCCGCAGGCCATCAGCGACAGGGCGCAGGCCAGGGCCAGGATAAATGCCAAAAACTTCTTCATGGGGGTCGTGCCTCCTTTTCTTTCTCTATCTGTTTGTGTATATACACCGCCCGGGGGCGGGGAGGGCGATGGGCCCGCCCTCTATCCACTAAGACGGAGCGCGGCGGGGTTTAGTTCCGCTTTTCTTATTCGCGGCCCTCGGGCAGCTGGGCGATGACGGTCTTGTACAGATGGCGGAAGAAGAACAGCGTCAGCGTCAGGGAGAATACCTCCGCGATGGGGTAGCTCCACCACACCAGGTCGCTGTTGCCCACGGAGGCGCCGTACCGGGCCAGCACGTAGGCGATGGGGATCAGGAACACCAGCTGGCGGACGATGGAGGTGATCATGGAGTACAGGGATCTGCCCAGCGCCTGGAAGGAGGCGCCCAGGGCGATGCACGCGCCGGCCATGCAGAAGCTGATGGAGATGATCCGCAGGGCGGGTATGCCCACGGAGAGCATGGTGTCGGTGGCGTCAAATATCTTCAGCAGAGGGCCGGGGATGACCCAGAAGAGGACGGTGCCGAAGACCATGATGATGGAGGCGTACAGCGCGCCGCGCTTGATGGTCTCCACCATGCGCTTGCGGTTCCGGGCGCCGTAATTATAGGCCACGATGGGCACCACGCCGTTGTTCATACCGAAGACGGGCATGAAGATAAAGGAGTTCAGCTTGAAGTACGCGCCGAAGGCGGTGGCCGCCGTTTCATGGGCGGCATGGTAGGTGATGAGTATCTTGTTCATCAGGAACGTCATCACCGAACCGATGGCGATCATAATGACGCTGGGCAGGCCGATGGCGTAGATCTCGCCGATGAGCCGGAAGTCCGGGCGGAAGCCCTTGATGGACAGGGTGATGTCGGTATTCTTCTTGTGGTTGAAGTATATGGCCAGGGCGCAGCCGCAGAACTGGCCGATGATGGTGGCCACGGCAGCGCCGGTAACGCCCATGTTCAGGGTAAAGATGAAGATGGGGTCCAGAATGATATTGATGATGGCGCCCAGACCCTGGGTGTACATACTGAGGATAGACCGCCCGGTGCCCTGGAGCAGCCGTTCGTACATGATCTGGCAGAACATACCCAGCGAGCCGATGGTCACCACCCGCAGGTAGTCGTTGCCCATGCGGATGATGTTCTCGATCTGCGTCTGGGAACGGAAGAACAGGTCGGAGCAGGTGGCGCCCAGAGCGGCGGAGATGACGAAGCCCACCAGCGCCAGCAGAACACCGTGGTTGGCGACCTTGTCGGCGCGTTCACGCTGTCCGGCACCCAGTGCCCGGCCCATCAGGGCGTTGACGCCTACGGCGGTGCCGGTGGCCAGACCGATCATCAGGTTCTGGGCGGGGAAGGCCAGCGAAACGGCGGTGAGCGCCTGCTCGCTGACACGGCTGACGAACACGCTGTCCACAATGTTGTATAGGGCCTGCACCAGCATGGACGCGATGATGGGCAGGGACATATTCCAGATCAGCTTGGAAATGGGCATGACGCCCAGCTTGTTTTCTTCGGGCAAGGTATCACTCTTTTCTGTGCGAAATATTCAGTGTCTCTTATTGTATCATGTATATCCATAAAAGGAAATCCCCGAAATGCGCTTTTTCTGCACATTTCGGGGGTGTTTTTTGTTGAAATAACGCAAAACTATTTCGCGCAGCGAAGCAGTTTACCGGCGGGAGAAAAAGGCCCGGATCTCCTCCGCCGTGCAGGCGGCGCTGCCCTGGGCGAAGCCGTCGCGGCCGCCGCCCCGGCCATGGAGCGTCTCGTTCATGTCCTTCACCAGCGGCCGGATATCCTGTCCGGCATGGATGAGCGCGTACCGGTACGTGCCGTCTGTTCCGGAGAACACGGCGCAGCGGCCGCCGCACGTCTGGGCCACGGCGTCGCACAGGCGGCGGACACCGTCGCCCTCCAGCGGCGCGGTGATGAGCACGGTGTCTCCCTTGCCGGCGTATTCCGCCGCCGTGTGGGCGAAGACCTGCGCTTCCAATCCGGCGGCGCGTTCCCTGGCGGCCAGCAGCTCGGACTGCATCCGCTCCACGGCGGCAAAGGACGCCTCCGGCTTTACCGACAGCGATTGCCCGATCTGCCGCGATTGTTCCCAGCAGGCGGAGAGATGGTCCAGCGCTCGCTGGCCGCACAGCAGCTCCAGCCGCACGCCGTCCCGGAATTTCTGCCAGCCTATGAACTTCACCAGGCCTACCTGGCCGCTGGCGGCCACATGGGTGCCGCAGCAGGCGCACAGGTCCGCGCCGGGAAACTCCGTAAGGCGCACAGGCCCCTCCAGGGCTTTTTTGCTGCGGTAGGGCAGGGCGGCCAGCTCCTCCGGGGAGGGATACCAGATGTGGATGGGGTGGTTTTCCCAGATGTACCGGTTGGCGCGGCGTTCGATGTCCTGCACCTGCTCCCAGCTGATGTCGGCGTTGTAGTCGATGGTCACGGTATCCGCGCCCAGGTGGAAGCCCACGTTGTCACAGTGGAAGGCGCTGCACAGCATACCGGAGACGATGTGCTCGCCGGAGTGCTGCTGCATATGATCGAAGCGGCGCGCCCAGTCGATATGGCCGCTGACCTCCGCGCCCACAGGCAGCTCATGGTCGCACAGGTGGGTGACGACGCCGTCCTTCTCATGGACGTCCAGCACGCGGGCATCCCCCAGCGTGCCGTGGTCGGCGGGCTGTCCGCCGCCCTCGGGATAGAAGGCGGTGCGGTCCAGCACCACCGCAAAGCCGCCCGTCACAGCCCCGCAGGACTCCACCACGGCGGTGAAGTCCTGCAGAAAGGCGTTTTCGTAGTAGAGCTTGACGGTCTCCATCAGTCGTCCTTCTCCACCTCGCCCACGATGGCGATGTGCAGCTCATCCAGCTGCTTCTGCTCCACGGTGGACGGCGCGCCCATCATGATGTCCTGGGCGTTCTTGTTCATGGGGAAGAGGATGATCTCGCGGATGGAGCTTTCGCCGGCCAGCAGCATGACCATGCGGTCCACGCCCGGGGCGATACCCGCGTGGGGAGGCGCACCGTAGCAGAAGGCGTTGTACATGGCGGGGAACTTCTTTTTCACGTCCTCCTCGCCCAGGCGCACCAGCTCGAAGGCCTTGATCATGATCTCGGGGTCGTGGTTACGGACGGCGCCGGAGCTGAGCTCCACGCCGTTGCACACCAGGTCGTACTGGTTGGCGTAGATGTCCAGGGGGTCGATCTCGCCGCGTTCGGCCTTCAGCAGCACCTCCATGCCGCCGTTGGGCATGGAGAACGGGTTGTGGCAGAACTCCAGCTCGCCGGACTCGTCGCCGATCTCGTACATGGGGAAGTCCACGATCCAGCAGAACTCATAGCGCTCCTTGTCGAAGTGGTTTTCGCAGGCGGCGCCGAAGGTCTTGATAAGCACGCCCACAGACTTGGTGGCGTATTGGCCTGCGGTTGCCAGCACCAGGGTGCCCGGCTTCAGGTCGATGATCTTGCCCAGTTCGGCCTCCACCGGGGCGACGAACTTGGCGATGCCGCCGGCCAGCTGGCCGTTTTCGTCCACCTTGAACCAGTAGGCCTTGCTGCCGGACTGGACCTCGCAGTCGGTCAGCAGCTTCTCCACCTGCTTGCGGGTCAGGGCGCAGTCGCTGATGGGCACCATCTTTACGGTCTGGCCCTTGAAGGCCTCGAACTCGCTGGCGACGAACAACTCGCTGACGTTTTTGCAGGTCAGGTCGATACGCAGGTCGGGCTTATCGGAGCCGTAGGTCTCCATGGCGGTGTTGTAGGGGATGCGGCGGAAGGGGGCGGAGGAGGCTACGTTGTAGGTGCCGAACTTGGCGAAGATGGGGGGCAGCACGTCCTCCAGCACGGCGAAGATATCGTCCTGGGTGGCGAAGGCCATCTCCATATCCAGCTGATAGAACTCGCCGGGGCTGCGGTCGCCGCGGGCATCCTCGTCGCGGAAGCAGGGGGCGATCTGGAAATAGCGGTCGAAGCCGGAGGTCATCAGCAGCTGCTTGAACTGCTGGGGGGCCTGGGGCAGGGCGTAGAACTTGCCGGGGTGCTTGCGGGCGGGCACCAGATAGTCGCGGGCGCCCTCGGGGGAGCTGGCGGTCA
>ENA-ORND01001067-ORND01001067.1-human-gut-metagenome-genome-assembly--contig:-NODE-1067-length-20091-cov-5.744710_pt1 | contig 20091 bp, 20 predicted proteins | sample MGYA00242111_ERZ509014 | MGnify/ENA primary metagenome ERZ509014 (study PRJEB26280, sample SAMEA2338694) | human gut metagenome | biome: human gut; feature: human-associated habitat; material: faeces... | reverse complement strand
CATTGACAGAGGAAACATGCGCGATGACCTCGTTGTCGAGCCCGATGGTATACGCACCGAAGCTCTCGCCGAGGTCGCTGTTGAGATCTACCTTGTACATACTGAAATACCCTCCCTTTCATAGTTGGTCTACAAGGTTTTCGAGCAAACGGCGTTCCAATTTAATCAATGGAAGCGCTATTTCAAAAATGCCTGCTCTCCTCTCCCTTGATAATGTCATTTTACAGGATACCGCCGGAAAAAGCAAGAATAATAATACAAGGCCTTAGTTGTCATAACAGCAGCATGAGCCTGTTTTGCAAAATGCGATTTTGCAGGTCGGCAGTGGTGGCCTTCCACTTTGATGATAGCATCCCGCGTCGTGGGGCGGCCCCGGCGTGGGTTTTCTGTTATTTCATCGGGCGAAGGATTTGATCATCGAGGACGCTACAAAGCCATCACCGAAGCAACTCTGGCGAGGCTTTGCCTTTGACCACATAAAATGCCACAGGCATGTGTAGAACACATGGGAAACTCAAGTCTCAAGATGTTAGAGAATGAATTAAAATCGAGAAAAACAGCTAAAGACGATTGAAAATGCAGAAGAAAGGCTGCGGCAGCTTTTTGATTACAGCGGTGCGTTTTTAGAACAAAAAGCGTGACTGCGGCAGCTTCAATTTGCCACTTTATTTTTTGCAGAGACTGTGGTATGCTACTTAAGAGGTGAGGGCGGTGCAGTTTCGACCGTTTGTTTATCGTATCTTTTTTGCGATGTGCCGGAAATTCGGCGTGTCGTGGTCGAAAGCCAGCGAGAAGCAGAAGGCTTTCATTGAGGAAATCACCTGAATCAATTATGAGAGAGAAACGGCCAAACGGAATATGACGGCGAAGCCCATCCGTGGTTTCTTTGACGCAGAGGTGTCTGTTTGACCCACACCGAGACCCACACGGGGAAACGAGCGGACAAAAACAATGGAGAGGATAGGACGTACCTCCCGCAATATACCGAGCGGAAAGGCTCCAAAATCCCTGAAAACCGTCAGACGGAGCACCCCGATACACTTCGTAATCAGCAGGTCATGTGTTCGAGTCACACCGCCAGCTCCAAAAAGCATCGAAAACTTCGGTTTTCGATGCTTTTTTGCTGCAAAAACGCTGAAAATGGTGTGAGTCAAAATGCGGGTCAACTGCCTGCCCCACACCCTGACCCACATCGGCTGGCAGTCAGCGGCTTTGCCGCCTACTGCCAGCTCATGCCCCATGGGTACAACGAAATACGCAGAAAGACTTAAAGAGTACCGGAGAGGAAACTTTTGCCTTCTCTCCGGTATTTTTGCGTCTTTTTTCTGCTCGCATCACTTGCGCCATGAAGCTGCCCATTTTCTCCGCGGCCTTTTGCTGCATCTGCCGTGTGACGTGGGTGTAGGTGCAGAGGGTGAAGCCTGCGTCGTAGTGGCCGAGCGTGCAGGTCATCTCCCGCATGGCCTTCGCCAATTCCAGCATGGCTTTCCGCGCCGCGACCACCAGTTCATCACGAGATTTGCTTTTCTGCTCGTAGACGTGCAGCAACTCCTGACGGAAAATTTGATTGGTCAGCGTGGACTTGATCTGCCGTATCCCATCTTTGGACAGGTACGCCTGATTCGGATTCACCGACCACGCCATCATGTGGACGTGAGGATGATTACCTTCGTCATGGAAGGCGGCGTACCAACGAAAATCCTCCGGCGGGATCTTCATCGCCGCGGCGATGTCATTGCGGTGGGTACGCAGTAATGTGCGCCATGCGTCTGTGTGGTTGTAGGGCGGGCTTTGATATACGGCTCCTCGGCGAACACCGTGATCGGCAAAACGAGGATATAAAACGAGGGACCGGTTGACAGCCATGCGGTCATCTCATCTTGGAGGATGGGCAGCCGGGCGTGTATCCCCTCATACTCGCTGATGGTACGGAGATTGAGCTGATGTGCGTTCAACTGTCCATGTAATTCCGAGTATAACAATAAATGCAGTAACCGGCCTACCTCTTAACAGTTTCTTTGCTTGACGGTACTGGGAGCGTCTGGTACAATACCATCAATTTGAAACGAAGGAGGATGCGTGCCCATATGGATACCGACGGCAGTGACTATCACAGTAGCCACCTGATCTGTCATCTGTTTGTGAAAGCATATCTGCGCTGCTGAAAAGCGGGGCGGACATGCTTTTTGACGCTCATTTGAGCGCTTTGACGATTCGAACAGACGACAGAAAAGGAGCTTTTATCTTGTCAACGACAACTTGTATCATTATTATGGCGGTGTGTTTGCTGCTCTCCGCCTACTTTTCCGCCACGGAGACCGCGTTTTCCTCTGCCAGCACTACGCGGCTCAAAACCCTTGCTGAAAAGGGCAATGCCAATGCTGCGCTTGCGTGCAGGCTTTTGGAGCAGTATGACCGGCTGCTCTCTACCATCTTGATCGGCAACAACATCGTCAATATTGCGACGGCCTCCATCGGCACGGTGCTCTTTGTGCACCATTACGGCGACGCGGGCGCGACGATCTCCACCGTGGTCGTCACGGTGGTGGTGCTGATCTTCGGTGAGATCTCGCCCAAAAGCATCGCCAAGGACTGCGCGGAGCGCTTCGCCATGTTCTCCGCTCCCATCCTGCGCGTGCTCATCTGGGTGCTGCTGCCGCTCAATCTGCTCTTCTCCCTCTGGAAAAGGCTGCTAGCGAAGGCATTCCGCCTGAACGGCGAGAGCAAAATGTCGCAGGAGGAGCTGCTGATGCTCGTCGATGAGGTCCAGCAGGGCGGCAGCATCGACAAAAGCGAGGGCGAGCTGCTGCGCAACGCCATCGAATTTTCCGAGCAGCAGGCAAAGGACATTCTCATCCACCGCGTAGACCTCGCGGCGCTGCCGGTCACGGCGAGCTGGGAGGAGACCGCCGCGCTGTTCACCAATACCAAATATTCCCGCCTGCTCGTCTATCAGGATTCCATCGACCATATCCTCGGCACCATCCATCGCAAGGATTTTTACGTTGGCTGCGGCGTGACTGATAAGCCGATCGCCGAGTTGCTTTCACCCACCATCTTTGCACCGGAGAATGAGCCGATCAGTCTGCTGCTTAAAAAGATGCAGCAGGGCAAGACGCACGTTGCCGTCGTGGTGGACGAATATGGCGGCACCTGCGGCATTGTCACGATGGAGGATATCCTCGAAGAGCTGGTGGGCGAGATATGGGACGAGCACGAGCAGGAGGAGATTCCCATCCGCGAGACGGCGGAGCACGCTTACCTTGTGGACGCAGGAATGGACTTTGACGATTTTGCCGATTTCTTCCACCTCAAGACCGACTCGGAGATGGTGTCGGTCAGCGGATGGGTGATGGAGCGCTGCGGCGGCGTGCCGGAGAGCGGCGACCGCTTTACTTACGATGATCTTGATGTGCTTGTTGTCAAAGTAGATCATCACCGCATCGAGAAGCTGCGCGTCACACAGCGGCCGCACGCCGGTGAAAAGGTGGAGACTGCGCTGATTGGAGAGATGGCCCATGAATAAACAACTCAAGCAGCAGATGCTTCTGATTTTTTTCGGCGTGGCGCTTTTTGCCGCGCTGACTAACCTGAATGAAGTGGCGAGCTTTTTCCGCGTTTTGGCAGGTATTCTGTCGCCGGTGGTCTCGGGCCTTTTGCTCGCGTTCGTGCTGAGCGTTCCGATGCTTGGTATTGCGCGGCGGCTCACGGCCCATTTCCCGAAGATGAAGGAAAAAACGGTCGATGCACTGAGCCTGACACTGACGATGCTCTGTGTCGCAGTGCTGGTATTCCTGCTGTGCGTGCTGGCAATCCCACAGCTGGCTGCGTCGGTCCGGAGCATCGCCGTACTCGTAAGGGAGAACTGGCCCGACTGGGTGGCGCTGCTGAGCAGCTACGGCGTCGACACCACGGAGCTGACAAAGCTTGCGGCCTCGTTTGACTGGAAGACGGCCGTGGAAAAGCTCTTCACCGGTGCGGGGGCCGTGATCGGATCGGTCGTCGATCTGGCAAGCTCAACGGTGTCTGTCACGGTAAACGCCGTGTTCGCGATCGTGATCATGTTTTATGTACTGTTGGGGCGGCGGGAGCTCAGTAAGCAGAGCCGCGGCTTTCTGTACGCCTACTGTAAGGAGATGACGGCAAACCGCATTTGCCGCATCGCAAAGCTGACGCACGATACTTATGCAAAGTTTTTCTCCGGTCAGTGCATCGAGGTGCTGATCCTCGGCACGTTGATCTTTCTCGCGTTTTCCGTCTTCCGCATCCCCTACGCAGCGCTGACGGCTGTGCTGACAGCGGCATTCGCGTTCATCCCATATATCGGCGCGTTTGCATCCTGCCTGATCGGCGTACTGCTCACGCTGCTGGCCGCGCCGGAGAAGGCAATACTGTGCTTCCTTGTTTATCAGGTGGTGCAGTTCATCGAAAACCAGTTCATCTACCCGCATGTGGTCGGCGGCAGCGTGGGGCTTTCTCCGCTGTGGACACTGCTGGCCGCACTGCTCGGCGGAAAGTTGTTCGGTATCATCGGTATCGTGTTTTTTATCCCGCTGGCCGCGGTGATCTCGCAGCTTTTGCAGGGGGATATCGAGCATCGGCTCGCCGCACGGGAGAAAATAAAATCTGAGAAGTGAAGGAAAGATAGATGGAAACCAACCGGTTTCCATCTATCTTTCCTATCCGCATACCAACGCGTTCAGGTCGTCGAACTCCTGCTGGTCGAACTGCTTTTGAAGTGCTTTCATGTGCACCATCTCCTTTTGGCAGCCAACACACATACCATAACCCAGCGCAGAATAGTTGTAATGCCTCTCGTCGCGTAGTATGATCAATAGGTAATCAAGCAAGGGATGAGAGGTAACATGACAGAGAAAGAAAAATGCTGCGCGGTCTGCTCTACGATGCAAGCAGAGAAGAGCTTACGCAGGAACGGCTCGCGGCGAAGGAGCTGTGCTTTGCCTACAACCGGACGCCGCCTTCCGATGAGACGCGGCAGCGCGAACTGATGCGCCGTCTGCTCGGCGCGGCCAGCGAGCGTTTTACGATCCTTGCACCGTTCTGGTGCGATTACGGCTGCAACACTTTCATGGGCCGCGACGATTTTGCTGGTGAACCTCGGCAGCTTGCTGATTCTCCGTTTTCGGAGCCGCTGAAAAAATGACACCGCACGGCAGAAATAACTCTGCCATGCGGTGCATTTTTACTTTAATTTGGTTCGTCAGGCCTGAGGGACGAGCGTGCCCTTCCGGCTCGCGTGGATGACCATGCCGATCACAAAGCCGACGAGCGCGGGCAGCAGCCAGCCGAGATTCTTGTCGAACAACGGCAGATATTTTTCCGCAAAGGCGATAGGCACATCGAGGCGGAGCGAAGTCTGCACCGACGCGGGCAGCGTCTTCATGCAGTCGAAAATAGCGGCTGCCCATGTACCGATCATCGTTGCGACATACACGGCACGGTCATGAGCGAAGAACTTGCCGATAAAGGCCAGCAGGATAAGCGCAATGGCCGGGGGATAGATGAGCATGAGCATCGGGACGGAATACTCGATGATGGCGCTCAGTCCAATGTTGGAAACGGCAAACGAAAACACCGTGAAGAGGATCGCCCAGGTGCGGTAGGAAATTTTGCCGTTCGTCATCTTGACAAACGTTTCCGAGCAGGCCGTGACAAGGCCGATAGAGGTCTTGAGGCAGGCAAAGGTGATGGTGAAGGCGAGGATAAACTGGCCCACGCCGCCGAGGTAATGACCCGCAATCTGCGTGAGGGCGATGCCGCCATTTTCGGACAGCTCGAAAATGCCTCTCGACTGCGCGCCGACCAGAATGGACAGCACGTAGATCAGCGCCATCAGCGCACCGGCAAGAAGACCGGAGGAGAGCACGTCCTCGGCGATGATGTCGTCGTTGTTGACACCCATGCGGCGAATGACGTCGATGACCACGATGCCGAAGGCGAGACCGGCGATGGCGTCCATCGTGCCGTAGCCCTCAATGAGCGCGGGAAAGAAGGAACCGTTCTGATAGGCCTCCGTCGGCTCGACCGAGGAGATCGCTGCGCCGGGGGAGAGCAGCGCCGCGATGATCAGCACTGCGAAGAAGAACAGGAAGAGCGGATTGATGATCTTGCCGATCCAGAGGGTGATCTTACCGGGGCGCAGCGAGAAGAACAGCACGAAGGCGAAGAACGCCGCCGAAAAGACAAGCAGATACAGCCACTCCGGCGAATCCGCGCCCAGCAGGGGAGTGATGCCGGTGGTAAAGGAAACTGTTGCGCATCTCGGGATGGCGAAGAGCGGGCCGATGGTCAGGTACAGAAGGCAGGTAAAGAAAATGCCGTAGCCCTTGCCGACCTTGCTCGAGAGCGTCTGCAGGCCGTCGGAATGTGTGATGCCGATGGCGGCGACGCCGAAGATGGGGATGCCAACCGCCGTGATGATAAAGCCGATGATCGCCGGCAAGGCATTCTGCCCCGCCATTTGGCCGAGATGGACGGGGAAGATCAGGTTTCCGGCGCCGAAGAACATACCGAACAGCGTCCCGGCCACCAGAATTTTTTGCCGCATGGTCAATTTTTTCACAGTCATAGCGATCAGCTCCTTTATTTATGAACTGATTATAAAGGATATACTTGCAAAAGTGAAACGCGGGATTATAATAGTTATATGACGATTCGTAATACCATCTGTCATACCCCATCCGGAAGGAGCCAACTATGGACAGCAAAAAACTGGAGATCCTGATGACCGCCGTTGACCTCGGCAGCTTTTCCAAGGCGTCAGAGGTGGTCGGCTATACGCAGTCGGGCCTGACGCACCTGGTCGACAGTCTCGAGCGCGAGATCGGCCTGACGCTCGTGCGGCGCGACCACAGCGGCATCGCCCTGACCGAGGAAGGAGAAGCCCTGATGCCCGCCATCCGGGAATTTCTGCGCGCGAACGCGAAGCTGGAGAACCAGATCGCGGCCATCACCGACAAAAAGCGCGATACCATCCGTGTCGCGGCCTACGCCAGCATCGCCATGCACTGGATGCCAGAAATTCTCTACCGCTTCCGCCGCGTTTGCCCGAATATTGACGTGGACCTTCGGATGGTCGACCATGAGCTTGAGCCGTTTGAGCTGCTGGAAAAGGGGAGAACCGACGTCATTTTTGCTGCCCGACAGAAGGGCTTTTCCTGCGACTGGACGCCGCTGTGGCAGGACGCAATGTATGCGATCCTGCCGCCGGATTATCCGCTGGATGGGCAGGAAACGTTTCCAATTGAAGCGTTTGAGGGCAAGGAATTTCTGATGCCGTACGGGAAATTTGATTTGGACGTGAAGGCGGCATTGTCTGCAAACAATGTAAAACCAAAGATCAGGCCTTGTCATGTCGACGACGAGACGGTCATCCGCATGGTCGGAAAGGGGCTGGGACTGTCGATGATGGCGGAAATGATGCTCCGCGGCCGGACGAACGGCGTGACGGCTGTGCCGATCGAACCCGCGACCGGACGTGAGCTCGGAATGGGGCTGCACATGCGGGAATCCATGCCCGACGGTATCCTGCGCCTGCGCGAGTGCGTGCTGGCCTTTATCGGGACGCTGCCAGGTACCGAAAGTTGATTTAAAATAAGAGATATGTCCAAATAAGAAAAAGTAAATTTCAGAAAGCAACATATGATTTACAGAAGATTCTTGAACGCGGAGAAAAAGGAAAAACTTGCACTGTCGAAGAAATCAAAGTGTTGATGGACGCTTATATCAAAGGCGCAGAGCAGTAAGCAGTTGCAGAAAGGCCACCCGAAAGGGTGGTCTTGACTTTTTACATTCATCTTGCTATAATGAATGAACGCAACAAAATATAAGATTTGGAGCGCGCCAAATATTCAGAAAGGGTATCCCGCTTATTTTTAGCGGGATACCCTTTCTTTTCCAACTATCTTAAGTTGAACCCGACGAGAACAAAGAAGACCGCAGCCAAAGCCAACAAGAAGCAGAGAAAGACAGAACACAAGGAATCCGGCAAGGCCGACCGTAAAGAAAGAAACAACCACAAGCAAAAGCCCAAGACCAAGACAACACCAAGAAACCATAACATTTAATCATCCTTTCTACGTCCTAGACGCTTCATAGAGCGGCGAACATTATTATCAGTCAAATCGGCCACGACTTCAGTAAAAGGCATAGGAGGCCGCACAGGAGCTGCGAAACTATCAAAGTATTTAAAATATTTCGGCAGATATGTAATCTGCCATTTAAAAAGAGATTCAAACTTAAGACGGTCAGCAATACGTGATTCAGCCTCAGCAGAAGGTTCAGTCAGAGTAATAGACCGGCGAATAGGACGATAGACAGAAAACACATTGCCAATAGAAACCATAAGGCCCATCTGGTCAGTAACATCTCGAATTTTCTTGTCAATATCAAATGACTGAGAGTTCAAAAAGACACGACATTTATACTTTCTTTGCAGCTTATAAGATTGACCAGACGTTGGAACAGTCGTGACCGCCATAACAGGAGATTGCGCAAGGCTCGATTGCGACCCCGGGGAGAGCGCAGCAGCTTGCAAATATCCCGAATCTGATTCACTATGAATATCAGCAGAAACAGAATCCCCGTCAGACAAATCAAATTCAACGGGCTCAGGTTTAATAACATCGGTAATTTCTGCGACAGGCTCATCGGGAGTTTCAGAAGCAAGAAGTTTTGCATTATAATCATCCTCATCTACATGAATAGGGTACAATTCCTCAGAACCACCATAAGAATACATACCAAGCCAAATGTTATAATTCTCATCACAATCGACGAGATCATAGAAGAAAAGCCAAGGTTCATAGTTAAGAATAACTACATTACCAGCAGAAACAGGAAGTAAAAGAGAACAAATCAAAAGAACAGAAAGGCAAATTACAAAAAACCGTTTCATCAAGAATCACCACCCTTACGGAACGAACCAGAAGCAGAAGAATCAGGAGTATTCAAAAGACGCTTGAAAGTCTTAATAAAAATTACAGAGATAGCAAGGAACAGAGCCCAAGCAATTGGAGTGACATTAGTTCCGGGGAGATACCAACCAGTAAAAAAAGCCCAAATACGAGCAAAAAAACCAGAAAGAAATTGAACAGCTTCACCAGTCAAAAAAACACCCCCTTAGACAAACGGAAGAGCATCAAGAATAGTCTTGATAATCTTAAGAATAAACATTATAAGGATAAAAGCAAAAATAACAGAAAAAGCGATCCAGACCCAAGAGGGAAGAAAAGCAAACATAAATTGCAAGGTTTGAATGAAATTACTCATTTTATCCAGTCCTTTACAACAAAATAGAGACCAACAACAATAGCCAAACCAAGCACCCAACGAACAAAAGAAATAATAGAAGGGGGGAGACACTGCCACATATTTAAAAAGAGATTCATAGCAGGTTGAAGAGTGTTAATCATAGTAACCACCTGTTAACTCAGCCCAATTTTCGGAATAAGCATCAACAATTCGCTGTTCAGAAGGAACATAAGCAGGAGCAAGAGAACGACCAGAAGAAGAACTAACACCATTAACATCGTCAGAAACCGATTGAGACCAGAAATCATAACCATTATCGTTGACAGCAGTAAAACCGTCAGCTATACTAGAATCAGGTGCGCCTGCAAAAGCATCCTTGAAAGCAGAACCAGTATTATTGAGCTTATCATATTTACCAGAATCGGCCTTATCACCAGACCCATTGAAATAATTTTTCACCCATTCACGCTCAGGTGTAGTAGCATCCTTAATAGCTAAGTCTTCATCATTAGCTAGAACCTCAAGAATCTGATTCACACGATAATTCAAATATGAAAAAGAAGTAGAGATAGAACCGTACCAAGAACCAGAAACATCATTAGACCAAAGTTTAGAAGCGTAAAAATAATTATAAACGGAAGTACGATAGATCATATCGGCCCAAGAGCCTTGCGACCAAGAATCAACCTCAAATTTAGGGAGACCAGTATTAGAATCAACAGACCATTTCCATTTATTCCACGTCAAAGAAGCAAGCATTTTTGAATTAACGACTTGACCTCGAAGAGTACCTTCACCATCCATACCAGTCCATAAAGAATCAAGTTGAGCAGCAAAAGAAGAACCAGAACCATAAGTATACCATTTTTCAGATTGAGACAATTCGAGCTGCAAGAGAGTAGCACCAGTCCACCCAAACATAGAGCCAGTGCCCTCATAAGGATTAGGAGGAACAACAGGAGGCGTTCCAGAACCGGTATACGTATAACCAGAACCAAGAACATAAGATTTCAGCTCAGAACCGACATAATATTCTCCAGAAAAATCCAAGCCACAAAGATTAGACTCTCGAGATGAATCAGCAGTAATAACGATAGTAGCAACACCGTCAGAAAGGGAAGAAGAAACAGAAAAACCGGGAGTAGAAGTCGAAACAGAAAAATCAGAAGGGACACGCGATAGCTCAAAAACAGTGGTAGAACCGGAATAATCATCAACAGCTACGGTACCGGAAGTATAAGAAAGATAACCAGAAACTTTTCCAGTATAAGAAGCATTAGACGAAGAAAGGGAAAAAGAACCAGATTTATGATTACCGTATTTATATTGTACAGTAACAGAAGGGTTTACATCAGCAGCAAAAACAGAGAAAGAAAGAGCAAAAACAAGAATCAAAGTAATAAAAAACTTGCGCTGAATAACACCTCCATTAAAATGGTTGCGGGTGACTGAATCGAACAGTCGGTTGCAGGTTCAGAGCCTGCCGTGTTACCACTACACCAACCCGCGATATATATTTACATTCCGTCAGCAGACCGGAAAGGGTGCTGAGGAAATGGCTTGCATGGTTCATCGGGGGGATTCCATTTTTCCCACTCTTCATTTACAAGCTTGATGAGACCAAGGTTACGGCGGAGCACATCAAAGCTACATGTATCAATCGAATATTGAATCAAGTCGTACCAGCTCATTTGAGTTTTAGCAGTACAAAGGTCTTTGCAAAGGATACCTTCATCAGCAGTACGAATAATCTGGTCGATATTTTTCCAATTAGTATCGAGGTCTTCCGGCGCATATTGGAACTTATCAGGATCATCCAAATGCAGGAGATACCGAACCATTAGCTTGCAGTTCTTGCAGATTTCGATTTCGTTTTCCTTAAGACCAAGGATTTTAGCACAACTAGCAAGAGTACGGGCATCACCAGCACCGACCCAATGAATATGAGCCTTTTTAAGCTCACCTTCATCGTTCACGTCCATATCATGCAAGCAAAAAGCCCACTGTTTGAATTTAGACTTAATGCGGTCAATCACTTCATTGCAGTTGTACGATTCAGAGTCCGGATACAAGACACCGGAGAAGTTACGGATTTTCTTATCAGCCATCGGAAAGCACCAACCTTTCAGAATTTTGGCAACAGGCAACAACGATTGCCTTAGACGTAGCCCGGGCAATCGTTGCCAAGTGGGAAAGTCAGTCCCAAATGGCAACGCAAAGCCAAGACAGAGGGAAGGGGAACGACCGCGCCGCCACGGCGCGGGGATTCTCAGACAAGAGTGGATTATATGCAGGCGGGGAGTACCTGCAACGCCCGGAGCGCTTCAGGGGGAAAGAACTGCTGCCGGGTGCGCGGGGGATTCTCATACATCCGAGCCGCTACGCTCTCGGATTTCAAAGACTATCAACTTCATATTGGAGGGCACGCAAGCGCTCCAACACTTCGGTATAAATGCCGTAAAGACCATCTAAACGGCGGGAAAGGGAAACAAGAGACTTTTCAGCCTCAGGAACACGTTTCGCGCTCTCGATAAGAGTCATCAGCTCAGTTAGACTAATGGTAATTTGCAGATCATCCATTAGAAATAGCCCCCCTTATAGAGAAACTCAATGAGAATCTGAGCAGCAGCTGCGTCCAGCATAGAAACTTGCTTCTCGACCATATAACGCTCCAAAGCGGCCTGCATGGAAGAAGTCAAACAGATTTCAATGTATTTTCTCATTTCACAATACGGATTTCTTCGACCGAGCCGAAGCGATTGTAAACACAGGCAATATCAGACCCGACCTGCAAATCACCGGGGACAAGCTCGGCTCTCACAAAGAGATCAAACGCCGCAACGCCGACAACGTTATTACGTTCCTCAGTGCAATACAGATTTGCTGCCGGATAGGTCTTACCGGTCTTTTTACTTGTATACTGAAACTTTCTCATTCCTACAACTTTCATAAAAACACATCCTTTTCAAAATTCAAAATCAGTAGTCACATTCATCTGAATGTTTACAAGAACAGAATACATTCAAATAAACGTGGAGTCAAGAAAAAAATGAACAAGTTAAGAACATTTAGACAAACGCACAAAATCAGCCAAGCAGAATTAGCCAAAGTGCTTAATACCACGCAACAGCAAATTTCCCTCTATGAAACCGGAAGAAGAAAACTAGACGAAGACCAGATAACAGAAATATGTAAAGCGTATAAAGTGAATCCATCAGAACTTTTACATGAGGAGGAACACAGAATGACAAAAGCACAAGAAAAAGTTTTAGAAATTGGAAAGTATATTCAAAAAAAAGACGGAAAAGTCACAATGATAGAATTGTTAGATGAATGTGCAAAGCTACCAAATCCAGAAAGAACACTAATCGAATACATGATAGAAGAACACAACAAAAGATACGAATAAACGAAAGACCGCCCGGAAGGACGGTCTTGACTTTTTACACCCATATGGCTATAATAAATTAACGCAACAAAATAATAATTTTGTTGCGTTCGAAGTGAAGCTTTCAACAATCAAGCCAACCGGGATAGCCTTCAAGCCTTTCTGGCGGTTTTACAGGAGGTCTTATGGAAACCTACAGCGACGCGCCGCAGGTGCTGCGCAATTTCTTATCCTATCACGAAACGGTCAAGGGTCAATCGCGCCGGACGGTTTCGGAATACTATCTTGATCTTCGGATGTTCCTGCGTTTCGTCCGGCTCATGCGCGAAGAGCTGCCGTACAAAACGCCGCTGGACGACATTCCGATCAAGGACCTGGGTCTTGACTTAATCCGCTCGATCACAACCTCAGAGGTATTTGACTTTTTGTCGTATCTCGCGAACGACCGCGAAAATCCGGAAGCTGCTTCCGGAGACGCCGGCATCGGCTCCGCCGCGCGCGCCAGAAAGCTCTCGGCCATTAAGGCGTTTTACAACTATCTGACGGTGTCTACCAAGCAGATCACGGAAAATCCGGTCAAGGACATTGAATTTCCGAAAATCCGTAAAAGTTTACCGAAATACTTATCGCTCGACGAATCCAAAACGCTTCTGAAAGCCGTCCAGGGGCCAAATCAGGCGCGGGATTTCGCGATACTCATGATCTTTTTAAATTGCGGCATCCGGCGCTCTGAGCTCGTAGGGCTCAATTTGACGGATGTTTATGACGACCGTCTGCGTGTAGTTGGTAAAGGCAACAAAGAACGCATCGTTTACATGGGCTCGAGCTGCCGTAAAGCGATTGATCGGTACCTGATCGAGCGCAATCAGATTGTGCTGTCGGACAACCGGGCGCTCTTTGGCTCGCGCGACGGCAACCGCATCAGCGTCTCTGCGGTCCACCGGCTGGTCAAAAAGCACCTGCTTGCCGCAGGCTTGGATTCCACACAGTTTTCCGCGCATAAGCTTCGCCACACGGCCGCAACGCTCATGCTCTCGAACGGCGTGGACCTAAAGACGCTTCAGGAGGTGCTCGGCCACGAAAACCTCAACACCACGCAGATATATACCCACATCGAAAGCACTGAGCTCAAAATCGCCGCCGAGGCCAATCCCCTCTCCCATCTGGCTTTAGACGGCCCGGATACAAAATCAGAAAAATAATCTGAAATTTACAGAAAAAGAGCTGCGATTGAGAAAAATCGCAGCTCTCATGCTTCGCTAAAGCAGCTCGTTAGCCACCTAAGTATGCGCGCTTGACCGATTCGCTGGCCATCAGCTCCGCACCCGTTCCGGAAAGCGTAATGCGGCCGGACTCGAGCACGTACGCGCGGTCTGCAACCTGCAGCGCCATCTGCGCGTTCTGCTCGACGAGAAGAATCGTGGAGCCTGCCTTATGAAGGCTCTTGATGATCTCAAAAATCTGCTCAACCAGCAAAGGCGCAAGGCCCATGGACGGCTCGTCGAGCATGAGAAGTTTCGGCTCGCTCATGAGCGCTCTTCCCATGGCCAGCATCTGCTGCTCGCCGCCGGAGAGCGTACCGCTGACCTGCGTGCGGCGCTCTTTGAGGCGCGGGAACAGCTCGTAGACATGCTCCAGATTTTCGTCAAACTTGCCGTTCGGACGCGTGTATGCGCCCATTTCCAGATTTTCTTCAACCGTCATTCTCGCAAAAACGCGGCGGCCTTCGGGGCACTGAACAAGGCCGGTCTGGACGATCTTGTTGGGAGCCACGCCCGTGACGTTGTGGTCCATGAACTGAATCTTGCCGCTTCTGGGCTTGAGTAAGCCCGAAATGGTGTTCAGAACCGTGCTCTTGCCCGCGCCGTTCGCGCCGATGAGCGTCACGATCTCGCCTTCCTGCACGTGAAGAGAAACGTCTTTGACCGCGTGGATTGCGCCATAGTAGACATGCAGATTTTCAACGGAAAGCAACATTTTATTGGCCCTCCTTTTTCTTGCCGAGGTAGGCTTCGATGACCGCAGGGTTTGCCTGAATGTCCTCGGGTGTGCCCTTAGCGATGATCTTACCGAAGTTCAGAACGCAGATACCCTCGCAGATACCCATGACGAGGTTCATGTCGTGCTCGATGAGCAAAATCGCAATGCCGAACATGTCGCGGATGCGGACGATGTTGTCCATGAGCTCACTCGTCTCCGAGGGGTTCATGCCGGCAGCCGGCTCGTCAAGCAGCAGCAGGCACGGATTCGTCGCCAGTGCGCGGACGATCTCGAGTCTTCGCTGCGCGCCATACGGAAGCGAGCCCGCCTTGTGGTCCGCCATATCCTGCATGTCGAAAATGCTGAGAAGCTCCAGCGCGCGCTCCTTTGCGATGCGCTCCTTGCGCCAGTACTGCGGCAGGCGGAACATTGCCGTACCGAGCGTGTATTTCGTCTCGTTGTGAAGACCGACGAGAACGTTGTCGAGCACCGACAGATCGCGGAACAGGCGGATATTCTGGAAGGTTCGGGCAATGCCCATCTGGTTGACCTGAATGGTGGTCTTCCCTGCTGTGTCCATGCCGTCGAGCAGTATGGTACCGCGCGTCGGCTGATAGACCTTGGTAAGAAGGTTAAAAACGGTCGTCTTACCCGCGCCGTTCGGGCCGATCAGACCGGCGATCTCAGTTCTGCCAATGGCGAAGTTGAAGTCGCTGACAGCAGACAAACCACCAAAGTCAATACCGAGGTGGCGCGCTTCGAGAATCGGAGGCAGTGAAACGTCGCGTTCGGGGATGATGTTGGTTGCTGGAACCGGAACAAGCTTTGTCTTGGGTCTTTCAGTTCTGCTCATTGTCAGCTTCCTCCTTACCTTTTCTCAGCTCTGGCCGGAACACAAAATTGAGTGCCTTTTCAAGTACCCGGGACATCGAGAAATCGTAGCTGCCGAATAGTCCCTTCGGGCGGAAGATCATCATGACGACCAGCGCCAGCGAATATGCAACCATGCGGTAGTCCGCCACCGAGCGAAGCAGCTCCGGCAGCACCGTCAGAACCGTCGCCGAGACGATCGAGCCCAGCATCGAGCCCATACCGCCGAGCACAACGATGACGAGGATCTCGATGGATTTCATAAATTTGAACGTCGAGGGATACAGAGAACCAAGATAGCCTGCGTACAGGCAGCCTGCAATACCGGCGAGCATGGCCGAGAATACGAACGCCATGGTCTTATAATACGTGGTGTTCACGCCGACGCTCTCAGACGCGATCTCGTTGTCGCGGATAGAGAGGATCGCCCGGCCGTGCTTGGATTTCATCATCGTATGGATGAAGAAGCATGCGAGCACGACGCAGATAAACACCAACGTCACAGACGCAAATTTCGGGATGCGCTTGAGGCCTGCCGCGCCGTAGGTGAAATCAAAGCCCAACACGGAGTCGATGTTCGTCAGGACAACGCGGATGATTTCACCGAAGCCCAGAGTGATGATGGCCAGATAGTCGCCGCGCAGGCGAAGCGCCGGGATACCGATGATAACACCGAAAATACCGGCAACCACTGCGCTGATGACGATAGCGGCCAGAATGTACGGAATAAGCGCGGCAGTATTGCCTTCCTTCAGAAGTGCAGCCGCAGGCGTTGCTTTCATGAAAATACCGCCCGCGTAAGCGCCGACTGCCATGAAACCCGCGTGCCCCAGCGGCAGCTGGCCGAGGTAGCCGGTCGCGATGTTCAAGGACACTGCAAGGATGATGTTGATACCGACGGTGATCAGAATGCCCGTCCAGTAGTTTGTGATGATGCCGGAGGAAATGAGTCCAGTCAGCAAAAAGTAGAAGCCGACCACCAACGCGAGGTTGATAACATATCGCGCCGGCATGGGGATCCGGATTTTCGATCTTGTTTTCATATCGTTTCCTCCCCCATCAGACCTTTTCCGTGACCGGATGGCCCATAATGCCGGACGGCTTTACAAGCAGCACCACGATCAAAATTGCAAACACGACTGCGTCCTTCCAGACGGAAAGACCGACCGCCGCGACGAGCGCTTCGAGAAGACCAATGGCAAAGCCGCCGATCATTGCACCGGGAATCGAGCCGATGCCGCCAAGAACGGCCGCGACGAACGCCTTCAGGCCGAGCATCGAGCCCATCGTGGGCGATGCCTGAGAATACGCGCAAAGATACAGAACCGAGCCGATTCCGGCAAGCGCTGAGCCGACCGCAAATGTAAATGAAATCGTTTTGTTGAGGCTGATGCCCATCAGCTGCGCCGCACCCATATCCTCAGAGACCGCGCGCATCGCCTTGCCGAGCTTCGTTTTCTGGACAAGGAGCGTCAATGCGACCATCGCGATGACAGCGACGATGATGGTCAAGATCGCAGTATAGCTGATCGTGACGGAGCCGAACGACACATTGCCGGGAACAAGCGTGTCCATGCTCTTGGTGTCAGCGCCGAACAGAAGCTGCGCACCGTTTTCAAGCAGGAACGAAATGCCGATCGCTGTGATCAGAAGCGAAAGACGGGGCGCCGAGCGAAGAGGCGTATAAGCAACCTTCTCAATCACAACGCCAAGCAGCGTACTTGTGACAACGGCCAGAACAACGGAGAGAATCGGGTGCAGGTGGAACGCAGTCATGGCGTAGAACGCGGTATACGCGCCGACCATGATGATGTCGCCGTGGGCAAAGTTCAGAAGCAGGATGATACCATAGACCATGCTGTAGCCAAGGGCCACCAGCGCATACACAGAACCTGTCTGCAAGCCGTTAAACAGCTGGGAAACAAACAAACTCATGAGCTTTCTTTCCTTTCTTTCATCTTTCGGACATCCGATGGCTGTCTCTATACACTAAATATAGGAGCACCCATCGGACGTCCGGAAAACGGCCTTTGGGAGGGGAGCCTGCGCTCCCCTCTCAAAAAACCGTGCCGGGTCAAAACTTAGAACATTTCTTTGAAGACTTCCTCGCCGCCGGTCAGCTCGATGATCGCAACGGACTTGATGGGGTTGTTGTCGGAGTCGAAGGAATAAGTACCGGTAATGCCCTTCACGCCGTCCATGGTCTTGATGGCATCAATGACAGCCTGCTTGTACTCGTCCGTACCAGCCTCGATGCCGGCGTCTTCCGCAGCCTTCAGACCGTAAGCCATGATCATGGATGCATCGTAAGCAAGAGGCGCAAACATATTGGGGACTTCTTCCACGCCGAAGGTCTCGCAGTAGTCCTTTTCGAACTGTGCAACGTCTTCGGTGCCGGGCGCGTAGCCAGAGCAGTAGACGCTGCCTTCGAGTTCTTCTGCAGAAGCATAATCCTTGACGGAGCCGAAGCCGTCACCGCCGAGGAAGGTGGCGGTGCAGCCTGCCTGACGGGCAGCCTGGATAGCAAGACCAGCCTCACCGTAATAGATCGGGCAGAAGACAATGTCGGGGTTCTTGGAAGCAATGTTGGTCATCTGTGCCTTGAAGTCCTTGTCGCCGGTAGCAAACGCCTCGGTGTCGACAATTTCAAGACCCATGCGCTCGGCCTCAACGACGAATGCGTTCTTCAGACCTTCGGAGTAGTCACTGCCGGTTTCGTAGAAGATCGCGGCGGTCTTGGCGCCCAGCTTTTCAACGGCGTAATCTGCCATCTTCTGACCCTGGAACGGATCGATGAAGCAGGCACGGAACACATTCGTGCGGACCTCGCCGGTGTCTTCCATAACCGTTACGCCGGTTGCGGTAGCGGAAGCGGTGATCTGGGGCATGTTGTCTTCATAGGTCGCGTCGGCAAGGCCGATGGTCGCGCCGGTCAGAACAGAGCCGATGACAGCGGTGATGCCGTTTTCCTTGGCAAGGTTGTAAGCGTTGACAGCCTCAACGCCGTCGCCCTTGTCGTCGTACTCCAGGACCTTGACCTGCTTGCCGTTGATGCCGCCGTTGGCGTTCAGCTGGTTGATGTAGAGCATTGCGCCGTCACGGACGGGCTGGCCGTACTGGGCGTAGTCGCCGGTGGTGTTGCTGATGAGGGCGATAACGATCTCGCCGCCGTCAGAAGAAGCTTCGCTGGAATCGGAAGCAGCGGTGTCAGTGGACGCCGTGTCGGTGGATGCGGTCGAATCCGTGGTAGCCGACTTGGAGGAGCAGGCTGCGAGGCAGCCGAGCAGCATGACGACTGCCAGCACGAGGCTTACGAGTTTCATTGCTTTTTTCATTTTCATTTACCTCACTTTGTTTTTACTGTATGCAATTCAAAAAAGCGGCTCTGCAAAAAGCAGAACCGCTTCGAATGCCTGATTCATCCGGCCGCTCAGGCCGCTTCAGGGGTATCCGTCTCGCTGTTGCTTTTTGCGCTTTTGCTGTTGTGCATCATAATAATTACAAGGCCCCACGCCAGTACCAGACGTACCAGCAGGCCGCGAAGGCCCAGAATGCAAAGGCAAATGGATACAAGAATAATAATGAAAAAGGACACTGCCAGAATAGCAGTGTCCTTGCAGAATGCGGCAGAATCAGCCGTGCATGCAGAAGCTGCACAGCAGGTAGCCGGTGCGCAGCTGGACGCATCGGAACAAGCGGTATTCTGCTTTGCCGTGAACTGCATCATCATGCGCACCTCCTTGAAATGATGGGCTCATTATACTCTGCCGCTTTAATACTGTCAAGTAGTGAAATATGAAAAAACGGGTGAATTTCGCCGAATGTTTTGTGAAACTTCTACAAGTACAAACACATGTTCCTGACAAGTGCCCGCGTTGGAGAAACAGATGTGTGTCAAATGCCGCTTTTTGCCTGAATTTTGGCCCTCAGGCTTGCATTTCCTGTCGTTCTTTGGTATCGTATAGGCATTGCTGACGGGATTCCGTCAAAAAGGTGTGTGATTTGAAATGGAAAAGAAAAAACGTCGCTGGGGCGACCGGAAAGATGGTGTGCTGCTCCGTGATCTCGACGGGATGCACTTCATTACGCCGCTGATCTACCCGAACCGCTGCGACAATGAGGCCTACATCCGCGAGACGATCGACCTCACCAATATGAACGCGTATCTCAAGAAAAAGAATGAAACAGAAACGGAATTCCCCTATACGATGTTCCATCTGATCGTGGCCGCGCTCATCAAGACGATCACGCTGCGGCCGAAGATGAACCGCTTCATCGCCAACAAGAACTTCTACCAGCGCAACGAGGTCTCGATGTCCTTCGTCGTCAAGAAGCAGTTTGCCGATGAGGCCGCCGAGGCGCTCGCGGTCATCCACGCGAAGGACGACTCCGACGTCGATTCCATCCACGAGGATCTTCGCCATCAGATCCTGGACTGCAAGGACGTACATAAGGTCGACTCGTCGACAGACAGCATGGACTTTTTCAACCACATGCCGCGCTGGCTCGGCAAGTTCCTGGTCTGGATCCTGACGCGGCTGGATATCCACGGCTGGATCCCGGCGAGCATCATTGAGACC
>ENA-ORND01001053-ORND01001053.1-human-gut-metagenome-genome-assembly--contig:-NODE-1053-length-20344-cov-5.973483_pt1 | contig 20344 bp, 18 predicted proteins | sample MGYA00242111_ERZ509014 | MGnify/ENA primary metagenome ERZ509014 (study PRJEB26280, sample SAMEA2338694) | human gut metagenome | biome: human gut; feature: human-associated habitat; material: faeces... | reverse complement strand
CGACCGAACTGGCATTGGCGTTCGGCGCCGACGACATCGACGGCACGATCGACGACACGACGAGGATCTACTCGATGGCCGGGGCCGAAGACCGGAAGCCTTCGATGAGCATCGGCGACATGCACCGCATCGTCCGGGCGGCCGGCTACCGCGCCGTGGAACGCGACACCTTCTATAACGAAATATAACCCTACCCCGCAATGGAGAAACTGGCATATTACTGGAAACGGCTCCGGCAAAACCGACTGGCATACAACCTCGTACTGATCGGGGCGATCATCCTGGCGATGGCCGTCGCGGCCCATATCGTCATGCAGGTCGGCACGCGCCACGGCGCCCGCCGCACGGTGCCCGACTTTTCGGGCGTGAAGCTCGACCAGGCACAGCGCATGGCCCGCAAGTACGACCTCAAGCTGCACATCAACGACTCGCTGTTCGTGCCGGCTTACGAAGGGGGCATCGTCCTCGACCAGCTGCCCGAAGGGGGCGTGGAGGTCAAGCCCGGCCGTACGGTCTACATCACGATCAACTCCTTCCGCCAGAAGATGGTGCCCGTGCCCTATGTGGCGGGGCGTTCGCTGCGGCAGGCCAAGAACATGCTGGAGATCGCGGGGCTGGAGATCGACGAGCTGGTCTACCGCGCCGACATGGCGACCAACTACGTACTGGACGAATACTGCGACGGCCGCCCCGTAGCGGCGACGAGCAAGATCGAGGCCGAGCTGGGCTCGGGCGTGACGCTCTATGTGGGCGTCGAAGGCGGCTACGGCACGACGGTCGTACCGCGCCTGGTCGGGTTCCCGCTCAAGGAGGCCAAGGGCCGCCTGTGGGAACTGGGGCTCAACGTCGGCAAGGTGGATTTCGACGAAGGGATCAACCTCCTGAACCAGAAGGATGCCCGTGTCTATATCCAGCATCCCACGGCCGAGCGGAGCGCCGGTCTGGGCTCGCGCGTCGACCTCAGGCTGACGCTCGACGAGAAGAAACTCGCCCAACATCGCGCCATAGCCGAAAAACAGGCGAAGGAGGCGGCCGAGGAGCGTCTGCAATCCGAACGCGAACATGCGGATTCGCTGGCTCAGGCGGAGTTCGAACGGGCGGCGGCAGGCACCGCAGAGGAACAGCCGGCAGACGAGCCTGCAGCAGCCGGAAACGACGAAGGATTTTTCGACTGATGGCCGACGAACGCTACATAGAGGAGGATCCCGAACTCGACCAGGGATCGGAAGCCACGGAAGAGGACGGCGAGGGAGCCGGGCTGTATGAGCACTTTGCGGTCGTAGCCGACAAGGGGCAAACCCCGCTGCGGCTGGACAAGTTCCTGACCGTACGCATGGAGAAATGCTCGCGCAACCGTATCCAGGCGGCTGCCGACTGCGGCAACATCCTCGTGAACGGCAAGCCCGCGAAATCGAGCTACAAGGTCAAGCCGCTCGACCGTATCCAGATCGTGATGCCCTACCCGCGGCGCGAAGTGGAGATCATCCCCGAAGATATCCCGCTCGAAATTCCCTACGAGGACGACGACCTGCTGATCGTCAACAAGCCCGCCGGGCTGGTGGTGCATCCCGGGCACGGAAATTACAGCGGTACACTCGTAAACGCGCTCACGTACCACCTGCGCAACCTGCCCCTGTTCCAGGAGGGCGACATGCGCGCCGGGCTGGTGCACCGCATCGACAAGAACACGTCGGGGCTGCTCGTGGTGGCCAAGAACGAACAGGCGCACGCACGGCTGGCCAAGCAGTTCTTCGACCATACAATCCAGCGCCGTTATGTGGCACTCGTGTGGGGCAATTTCGACCAGGACGAGGGGACGATCACGGGCAACATCGGCCGCAGCCCCCGCGACCGGCAGAAGATGTTCGTATTCGAAGACGGGTCGGACGGCAAGCACGCCGTGACCCACTGGCGGGTGCTGAAACGTTACGGCTATGTGACGCTGGTCGAATGCCGGCTCGAAACGGGCCGCACGCACCAGATACGCGTCCACATGTCCTGGCAGGGACATCCGCTCTTCAACGACGAACGTTATGGCGGCGACCGCATCCTGAAGGGCACGACCTTCTCGAAATACAGGCAATTCGTCGAAAACTGCTTCGCCGTACTGCCCCGCCATGCACTGCACGCGCGGTCACTCGGGTTCGTACACCCGACGACCCGCGAAACGGTATATTTCGAGAGCGAACTGCCCTCCGATTTCCGTGCGCTGCTCGAAAAATGGGAAACCTACGCGGCGGCATCGAAAGAGACGGATAACGGATAAACGGCACGGAAACTCACAGCCCCACGGCGGCCCGAATCTGCGGATTCCCAAAACGGCAACACCCAATCATAAAGCCGCCGGCCCGCACCCCTCAAACACACGATACAAACCGGGGAAATTACTCCGGAACGAAATAAAAAAACTCACCGCACCTTGTTTTTACCGACCACGATAAAGGAAGTCCGCGCACGCGGGTGGGAACAGTTGGACGTTATCCTCTTTTCGGGCGACGCCTACATCGACCATCCGGCATTCGGCGCGGCAGTGATCGGCCGCCTGCTCGAAGCCGAAGGCTACCGCGTGGCCATCGTGCCGCAGCCCAACTGGCGGGACGACCTGCGCGACTTCACCAAGTTGGGCACGCCGAGGCTCTTCTTCGGCATCACGGCCGGGTCGATGGATTCGATGGTCAACCACTATACAGCCAACATCCGCCTCAGGAGCAACGACGCCTATACGCCCGGCGGCAAAGCGGGGTTTCGGCCCGACTATGCCGTAACAGTCTACACGCGAATCGTCAAGCGATTGTTCCCGCACGTCCCGGTAGTAGTCGGGGGGATAGAGGCTTCCCTACGGCGGCTGACGCACTACGACTACTGGAGCGATTCGCTCAAGCCTTCGGTGCTGGCCGAAAGCGGCGCCGACCTGCTGATCTACGGCATGGGCGAACGGGTCGTACAGCAGGTCGCCCGGGCACTGCGCAACGGATACAATGCCAAGTTGCTGCGCAAACTGCGGCAGGTGGCGTTCATGGCCGGCAAAGATTACGTGGAGCGGCTCGACCCGGCGGAGACGATCCGGCTGCACTCCTACGAGGAGTGCGCGCGCGACAAACGGGCTTTCGGGGAGAATTTCACGGTCATCGAGACACAGAGCAACCTGATGGAACCGACAGCGACGCTGGTCGAGGCCGTGGGCGACCGTTACGTGGTCGTCACGCCGCCCAACACAACGCTCACGACCGAAGAACTCGACCACTCGTTCGACCTGCCTTACGAACGGGCACCGCACCCGCGCTACAACGGCAAGGGGGATATCCCGGCTTGGGAGATGATCAAGCACTCGGTCAACATCCACAGGGGATGCTTCGGCGGCTGCGCGTTCTGCACTATATCGGCTCACCAGGGCAAATTCATCAACTCGCGCAGCGAGCGCTCGATCCTCGACGAGGTGCGGCGGATCGCCTCGACGCCCGACTTCAGGGGTTACCTCTCGGACGTCGGTGCGCCGTCGGCCAACATGTACCGCATGGGCGGGCGCGACAGGGAACTGTGCCGCAAATGCCGCCGTCCGTCGTGCCTGCACCCGAAGATGTGCCCAAACCTGGGCAACGACCACCGGCCGCTGTTGGCTTTGTACGAAAAGATCCGAGCCGTGAAGGGCATCAAGAAGGCCTTTGTCGGCAGTGGCATCCGTTACGACCTGTTCGACGACAGCCCCTATCTTGAGACGGTCGTGAAACACCACACCTCGGGACGCCTGAAGGTCGCCCCCGAACACACCGAAGATGCCGTGCTGAAACTGATGCGCAAGCCTCCGTTCGCACTTTTCGAGCAACTGAACGCCGATTTCCAGCATATCTGCCGCCGCGAGGGGCTGCCCTACCAACTGATCCCTTACTTTATCTCGTCACACCCGGGCTGCACCGAACGTGACATGCGCTCGCTGTCGGCGAAAGTACTCGGCAAGCTCCATTTCAACCTCGAACAGGTACAGGATCTCACCCCGACGCCGATGACCCTCTCGTCGGTGATGTTCTACACCGGGGAGAACCCCTATACACATGAAAAAGTCTACGTTGCCCGTTCGCAGGAGGAGAAACGGCGGCAGAAGGGTTATTTCTTCAATGAAAAGCCCTCATCAAAAACATTTCAAAAGTACAGGCGCAGAAACTAACATTTACCTCACAAACAATATACTCCCGGTCAATACAAGTTTTTCAAAACAGCATAACAATCTGAATATCTTATAATCATATAGCTCAGAATATTAGCCGCGACGATAGTAATTACAAAATTGGCAAAATCAATCCCAAACGGCAGGTATTTGGTAAGAACGCCGCACATAAAAATAATCGGGAACTGAGAAAAGTAACATATTATAGAACATTTTCTCATATAAGATGTACGTTTGGAATCTATATTGACTTTGGCAATTAAACAAAGTTGGAAAAAGCAATATGCAAACGGAATGAGCATAAAATAATAATCATTTTCTTTTATCAAATTAAAATGATATAGAAGTCCCGTTTCCACAAACTCCAATATTCCGAAACCGATCAAACCAATAACATAATAACGAAGTTTCGCTCGATGCTGATTTTCGGCAATGATTTTACCGATAACAAAGAAAATAAAGGCAGAAAAGAACGAATGGGCAGGTGATGGCATAACAATGCTTAAAACTTGGTTCATAACCATGAGGCATTCATTGTCTGCCGCAAAACCATAATATGTAGAATTCAATAAACTGACACAATACAAACACACACCGACAACGATCAAGGCCGTGTTATTGAATTTCAATTTCAAAGACAAAAAATATAACAACACAACGGAATGGAGACTCGCAACCACATACCATGCACCAGGAAGCGCCCCATTCCATATCAAATCTTTACAAAAGGATAATAACTTCATCTCCCAAGGCCCTGGCGCACTATAAAATTTTATATAAATCACATACACGAAAAGCAAAACAAACCAAGAGAAATACAATATGAACAATCTTTTTATGTATTTACTCCAATTCCGTTTCTTGAAAAAGAAATAAGAACTCGACAAAAAAAAGAAAGGAAGGGCATTCCTCAATATTGTATATGTGAAAGTATAAAGCCATGAATCTTGTGCAGCTCCCAGAGGATTCGTATGAATCATAATAACCATTACTGCAGCAATGTATTTTGTCAAATCGACAAAAGGGTATGATCTCTTTATTTCAGGGGGGGGGGAAATTGTCATTGACATAACTTATTATGGCATTAAGGGCGTATTATCTAAAAATCCAACTATTTTATCTATCAGAAATGCACTGCAAAGATAATAAATTGCACCATAAAAAGTATCTCCAGCTCTTTCCTTAAAACTAGACGATATGCCTAACGCCGGGAATGCGTCGCAAAAGATAAGACTCCAATCATCGCATTGTCGCAGGAAAACCTGCTCGCACGATCGTCATGACCGAGGCGAGGCAAGGATTAGCCGCCGCAAAACACGCATACAGGTGTCGGACCTGACAATCGAAAGGGGTTGTCTAACAAGTTTTAGACAGCCCCTTTATTATTTTCTATTTGGGTTCCACTTTTCATTAAGGCGTTCCAGAAGGCGGGAGATACGCCGCACTTCCCGGCCGTCGTCCTCCGTGACCGGCGTCCGGCGGATAACCCACCGCAGGAAAATATAGAACAGGACGAGGAATACCACCCAGATGAGCAAATACTTCATCGAATACATTTCTTAAATTTTCACCAGACAAATATTAAATTATTTTTTATCTGAAAAAATTATATTCGTGGATGTCGATCAATACAAAATGCCACAATATATCTTATAATTTCCATGTACACATTTGTATCTGTAAAAAGGCGGTATTTCCAACGATCCTTAAAAATATTAAAAATTATTGCTCCTCGCTTCCACCAATCCGAAGATGGGGAATTAAAGATCGACCGGGAACCTATTATAATATCAGACAATAATTGCCCTGCCCGGCAAGCATCCTCATTAAAAACATTCTTTTCCGTTTTAATTCCTAAGACACTAAACGACAACTGGGTCATAGTTTCTGAGAAAAGTCTCATGCCGTATTTTTCACAAATTCGATGAAACAACGGCCAATCGATAAGCTCACCCCGTTCTTTAAGTAATATAGCCCAATCACATAGATGACGCAAAGTAATCCCTTCCGTCAAAAAATGCCCCTGGGCATGTTTGGTTAGAAATAAAGCATTAAATAAATCCGGAGGTGCTTCCAACACAGAATCACCCAAGTATACAGGATTGCAGTTATGTAAGCATTTTTGCAAAAGACGTTCAAAATCTTTTGCTCGACGACTCCCCCGGATCGCCGTACAAAACTGATGATTTTCTACAACTAATCCCTTGTATCTGATATGTGAATGTTTATAAAAATCACGTTTTACAGATGCTCCCCATCGTTCTGCTAATAAATTTCCAAATTCATATTGCCCCATCAAAAAACAATCAAAATCACCGCAAGGTCGATGATTGGGCTGTGGATACAAATGACTAATCGCAAACCCTTTAAGCACCAATGTCCTGATTCCAGCACCTCGATATCGCAAAGCTATATCAGATGCAATTACCCATTGTTCTGCATACTGTTGTTCAATTCGTTTGACATTAATTCCCCACTGTATTTTTAATCGACGTTCCGGAAGCTTACTACTCGGAATCACATTCTCTTCAACAAGTCTCAATAATCCATCCCAAGCGATCGCCAATACACCATGTCTGACGCATTCCTTATATATTGCATCCCAATCGATTTTTAAAATTTTTTGACATTCATTCCAATCTGCATGCGGTATAGTTGTCCAATTTAAACCTGCACGCAAAAGAATAAATATAATCCTATATATAGAATTGTCAAAATTATACATAATGGAACTATCGCTTGTCAAAATCACCGAATGTATTTTCGCAACCCTTTCAAGCTATATATTGCCATGCAATAAAGACTATAAAAGAAATTAACACGCTCCAAATGGCGAACAATTTTCCACTGGTTTTTCAGCATAGCAACTTTATCCGAAGATCTTGATGCGAGAGAATCCCGATACAAAGCCAATGTAGTATTAGTATTATATGCAACAATCGATTGTTTCAATATAAGCAACCAAAACACATAATCCTCCTTAGGAGCCGGCACAAATCGCAACTTGCCGACACAACTTCTATGTAAAAAGGCAGTCAAACAAGGAATTTCACAACTTTTAAGAATATCGGAATACTTCGCCTGTGATTTTACAGTAATGACCCGTTCATTACGGATTCCTTCAGATGTTATCTTCTCGTAATTTGAATACACGAACAAGTAATTATTCGCCTCAGCATAGGAGTATTGCTCTTCTAATTTTCGTGGCAACCATAAATCATCGCAATCCAAAAATGCGAAATAATGCCCTTTAGCATTATCAATAGCAATATTTCGGGGTATAGCAGGAGATCCGGATGGCTTATTCGTTTGAAAAAAACGAATTCTCGTGTCTTTTTTTACATATGATAGAATTATTTCAGCAGAATTGTCCGTTGAACAGTCATCTACGATTAGCATTTCCCAATTCACAAGGGTTTGCGCCAGCACAGATTCAATACAAGCCGCAATATAATTAGCACCATTGTAGCAGGGCGTTATAACAGAAACTAATGGTATCATAATATTTCCGAGTTTATTGTATAAAACCTATTTGGCAATGAATCTCCGTTCCGGTAGGGATCATCCGGGATTCTCATTCAAAATAATCGACCGAATAATTCGTCCTTTCCCCAACAGTACACTTAACTTTATGCAAATCAACACATAGCGGATTTTGTTTTATTAGCATTTTTTTTATAACAGGAACTGTTTTTTCCCTGCATATTAAACGCATAGGAATAAGCAATTGTATATTAGAATGAAATGGAGCTAACAACCGAATCACCTTTCTCACACCATATAAGATACGCATTCTCCGCCCTGTCTCTTCTGCTGTAACTGGTTGTAACTTATTATTTATAAATTGTCGATTTTTCGAATAAAATATAGACACTACAACCCTCCATTTATATTTACATCCGAACCAGAATCGTTGTACATAATTATATGAAATATAGACAGAGTACCGCAACCCGCCGGCAACTAACATTCGGGTTAGACGTTGTTCACATTGTGTCACAACATCATGTTTATATTTTAATACTGGAATATTTTCCCAAAAACGAACAAATGCTTGGGATTGAAATGCAGTCCGTCGAAATACGATGAAATAACTTTCTATATAACGAGAATAAATAATACAATCCGTTATACCCCAAAAATCGCATATCCTTTTATCCATTTCCTCCCACATTTCGGTAAAGGGGACAAGAGGCCCATAACAGGAATCATTGGCAATAATGATTTCGTCATATTCTAAGAGTTGCTCATGAGATAAGGCATGTAATCCATCCTGCCAGGATCCGAAATCATATCCTTGGTTTTTCCGAATAACAATATAAAGACATAAAGCCTCCAGCCGAGCACGATCCGCAGTAGGTATTGCAGATGTCGAAGAAAAAATTATATCCGCATTTACATCGTCATGCAGACGTTGTAAATAATAAAATACATATTCGGCAACTCGAAATTGGGGATTAAAATGTGCGAATACACACAATCGTTTACTATTTTTCAGCATAAAAAATAAGCTGCTTTAATCGACTTGTAAATACCGCATCTGTATATGATGTTCTAAATAATTGTAATGTATAGCTATTGGGATGCCGCGAAATTGAAGATGCCAAGCATCGAATAAATTCTTCCGCAGTATTGCATAATCCTCCGATTTTATCATAATCACATTCAATACCGGCAAAAGCTTCATTCGTTCCAAAAATCGTTTTCCCGTAACTCATAGCTTCAATGGTTTTTGTTTTCATCCCGGATCCACTGAAAATTGGAGCTATCACAGCATCTGCATTTATATAATACCTGGCAATGTTATCTACATATCCTTCCAAATAAACATTATCAGGCAATATGCGATTATGGAAAGCCGGATTCTTACAACACGCCCCAACTATACGGATATCCATGTCAATATATGGTGCAACATGCTTGAGAAACCAGTTTAAACCTTCAATATTAGGGAAAAAGTTTGACCCAACAAATAAGCAATACGATCGCTCGAAACCAGTATATTTTACATCCAGATCCCGTTCGGGACAAGTAATTGGACACACAAGATCGGCCTTTCGATAAAACATCTTTTGTATATTAAGATCATCCCTACTATTCAATGCAATAATTTTATCAGCATACCGAAATGAACGTCGCTCGTTAAATAAAACAAAATAATAGCGCAAAAAAGATATCAAACTCCACGACTGTTTTAGTCTCTGCCTATACAACAATGTTTCTACATTATGTGCAAAAACAAAAGTTTTACAATTACGCTTTTTCAACCGTTTTACAAGTCCACCCAATAACGAACCTTCGATAAATATAATATTATAATCAGACGCCACATCCAAAATCTCATCCTCATAGGCACGATCCAGCCCATAACTGCTCAATGTAACCAAAGAGCGCCCAACAGTCTTCCATGTCGGTTTAGGGAGATAACAAACTTCAACACTCTCTTCACCCACAATCTGTCGGATAGCACATAAGTTCCGTCCCGCAACTACCGATCCTCCATTATTTTGGGCTTCCGGACGGGTGCATAAATACAGTATTTTCATATCAAAACAAGAAAGATCGCAACCGATCTTCAGAAACCATTCGGCAGATGTTTAACTTTTCATTAATAAACTCATAATCCAAGGGTTGTAAATCACATATACTAACCTCATGCGAAGTAATGATTCGATGCGAAACTTCTAACTGTTGTGCAAGGCTTTTCAAGCGAATATTATATCGGCGAGGAGCCACCGTTACAAATTCTTTATTAAAATTAATCGAAAAGGCTGTCCCATGAAATGAACTAGCAACAACAAAAGCAGCATCGGCTAAAAGTGTTACAAAGTGCTCAACCCCAGCAAATGCATAAATTTTATCGCAATTGTATTTTTTCAATTTAAAAGGATCTGCAGCAGTAACCGCATATAATTTCAATCCTTTTTCCCGCGCGATAATTGAAGCCTGTTGAAAAATAAAATCATTATTATTACCCTCAACTGAATAAACGAGTAAGTATTGTGGCTGACTTTTACTTCGATATCGAATAATCTTTTTCCAATCTTCTGCTGTCAACAATAAAGTTGGATCCAAATCCTGAGTAACGAAAGAAAGCCCCAAATCCAGCATATAACGGACAGTTTGATTTTCACGAACGGAAATGGAACGATAGCGTTTTAACAAAGAAACAACCTCAGTCACCTCATCCGGTGGAAAATTATCTATTCCCATGGATGCTGCATATGAAATTTTCGGAGACTCCGTAAAATCAAGGAAAAAAGCCCGGTCAACCCCATTGTTATAACGACTATTCCAGACCTGATCACTTCCCGTCATATAAATATCGGCTTGAGGCGGATGTTTCCGAAGAGATTCGATCGACCGATATTTCCTTGTAAAACGGAACCTTGCGGTTAAAAACGACCGTAACCTCAGTTTGATAAACGGAACGAGAAATAATGCCGAAACAGCGTATACTACACGTCGAACCAAACTTCTTTTTTTATCATTCAGAATTCCCCGGATTTGACATCGGATGGACGAATTCGGACGCCAATAATTAATAAAGCAGACTTTGTGCCCGAAGCTTTCAATCTTGTTTGCCAAAGCATATGCCTGCAATATTGTTCCAAAATTGATATTATCCAAGATTGTAATCAATCCGACCTTCATAAACAGGATATTAACGTCTAACAATTTGACAAATTAATTCTTTGAGATGTAAATAATCCAAAGTAGCGACTATAAACCGTCTTGCATAAATCCGGAGTTTATGCGGGCAGCGAAATTCATTTTTGGCAAGATGTTCAAATGAATACTTATCCAGATTTACATAGACCGTATCCCGCTGTGGCGGACGGACAGTCGGATGGGCTAAATTCCAATTTTCCAATACAGCATCCTCAAAGCAAGACGGCATCAAATCCAAATTATTATTCATAGATTCGAGCATCTTCCGCCCCTTTTCCGTATTAACCAAAATTAAGGAAACGCCCTTTTTCACATCCAAAGAAGGAAAAAAACGCCGTACACCCCAAAAATCCGCTAATGTGATATCTCCGACACGTCCCGACCTTGCATAGGGACAAGAATAGCAGACCGGCCGATTCAAATAGCCATTAAGAAAGGCATATAAATAAGGTGAAAATAAATAATATGAATCAGCGACAACAACAGTTTTATTTCTACGCTCAAGTCGTATATTTATAGCAGGCCCCCAGCCATCCAAATCCCGGAAATTAAAACTTGAAATACGCCCCACATTCTTATGTTCCAGATAATCCTTATACGCAAAAAAGATTTTTTGGGAAGGGACACCATGACAAGCCAGATCCGAAGTGAATAAATTCTCATACTCACGTCTTAAAAACTTTTTTAATCCGGCAATTTGACAGGGCGTTCCCGTATAATATACTGATTTCCCTTGTCGTAGCAAATCCCGAACTTGAGAAAATGTCGTCCCCGTATCACTTTGAAGGTATTTTGAACCGCGTAATCGATCCAACTCCTTTTCAGAAAAAACACCGACATGTTTCAATCTGAATTCACGATCGAATGCGGCTCCGTATACCCCACCCTCCGCATGGAGAATAACAGATGCAATTTCAGAAAACAGTCCTCCGGATGAACTTTTCTTTCTTAATTCGACATCACGCGTCATTGCTGCATAGACCTGCATATTCGCAATCTCGGACGACACCAGGATCGGCTCTGAAATAGGACAAACTTTTTCACACAGCCCACACTGCGTACAAAGGTTCATATTAAGATGAGGATAGAGAAATCCCTCCTCATCTTCCTTCATAATAATGGCGTGAACATGGCATATCTGCTCGCAGGCACGACATCCACAACACAATTCTTTTTTTTGCGTATCAATATATTGCAACATTTATCAGCGTTCTTGTTTAAAAATGGGATGCCTGGTATCTGTAGTCAAAATCGATTGATACGGAGTAAGCGGCTGTTTTATAGGATTCAAAGTTGTAATATATACAAAGAGGAGAAAATAAACAACTAAAGCTGTCGCATACAGAGACCTCAAAGTTGTTTTACATTGCACTAAAACATGGGGCACCAAAACACATAAATAAATCAGAAAATACCACCCAATACGTCCACCCAGATGGCCACCTAACACAAAAGGCCATATTGCACCAAAAGAGGTAACATATAACAATTTTCGTGTTAACCAGTCTCTTTTTTTCCACGATAAAACACAAAGAGAGATGATAACCAGCGGATAAACATAACTAATCAACGAACCTCCGCTATATTCTACATCCGCCAATAAATAATATGTATATCCGAAATATTCTGCATACAAACGAATTATAACTCGAATACCAACCCCAATAATAATTAACACTAAAATCATTCGGGGAAATGTCATAAAATAAAATATGACCGGAATCAAAATACAAACAAATGCCGTATAATGAAACATTCCTGCAATAACAACAGCACCAATATATTTTAAATAAGCCTTAGTAACTAAATACCTATACGCATAAAGGACTATTGCTAAAGCAACCCCTTGCCGAATTGGCCCCAATGAGGTCGTATAAAAAAATGCCAAATAAGTAAGTGTCGCAAGAAAAAGATTATCCGTATATTTCCTTAGAGTGGAAAAAACTAAAATATAAGTAATAAGTCCGTATATAATAAATAATAACGGGGGCCATTTTGTATAACTAACTAATTGGCATATTATTTTATTGAACGGTTCAAACCGATCAATCGCATAAGTATCCAATGATGGATATACCGTCTCATAATAGCCGGGATAGTCCCACCCCACATCGAATCGCAATATGGAAACAAGTATAATTATCGTAATCCCGATATACGACCCATAGCCAAGTTTCCGGTTTTTATTTACCGGACGATTTCCCATCAGGATGACTACCGACAGAATGAATATTACGTAAAATAACATCAGCTATATACTATAGTGTACCGTCCATAGTCCAATCAAAAGCATTTATTGTCTGTCGGCAAGCCTCAATATATTGTTTCCCAAACCGAAGATCCGGTTCCATATAATTACCTTCCCCCCATTCATTCCATGATTTAATAAAAATCATTGGTTGCACTACCCGTTTTTGGCGGGTAATCAGTAAAATATCGGTCAGGTGACGTTTAAACAACTCCGGAGTTGAGTTATGAAAAATACTACCACCAGTTCCTAATCTTGGAGAATGATCCCAATTTGGGACAACAACGGGTACAACTTTTTCATTTTCAAAAGCTGGGCACAGCATTTTTTTTATGGCCTTTCTGTAAGAAACCACATGAGCAGGAAGATGCAGAAACCGATTGATAAGAACATCTTTCAGCAATCTTTTTACACTATGCCCTTGCCCAAATGCCCCATTGATATTACTCAAAATGACATTGTCGAATACATTATATCGGGGATGTTTCACCTCCCGAGGATCGGCCGTATAAGCCATAAAATAGAACTCCGGTAAATTATTTTTCCTGGCGAGCTCATTCCAACGGGTCAACATAGGATAGTGTCCCGGAATAGATTTGTAATCATAAATTACAAAAACGAGCCGATCATCGATTCGTAAATATCTTTTGTCAGAAAAAGCCGGCAGAAGAGCATAAAAATGATTATCTATATCATCAATACCAGGATAGGTTTGTTCGATGAGAACCTTCCGCTCTACACGCTGAGCTGCTGCATTCCAGTTATTATTCGTCCACGTATGATTCGCCCAACAAATACAAAACGGGAAATCGGGAACGCCTCGCTCTATCATATCGACCAATGGACGCTCCATAAGCCTTTTCCCGCCAAACCAGTATTCATAGAAACAAAATGCCGTGACCCCAGCCTCTCGAGCAAGTTGAACTTGTTGTTCGTAAATAAGCGAAAGACGTAAATCGTAATATCCTAAATCTGCCGGAATTCGAGGCTGATAATGCCCGGGAAATAACTTCCGAGCCTTTCCAACATTTGTCCATTCCGTAAATCCTTTCCCCCACCAGTTATCATTTTCCGGGAAAGGATGAAATTGAGGCAGATAAAATGCTATTATTTCCGGTTTAATCATATCAATCATTTAAGCATTTAATAACTTTAGCAGGATTTCCACCCACCACGCTATAAGGAGGAACGTCTTTGGTTACCACTGCATGCGCAGCAACAATACTTCCCTGACCAATGGTTACGTTCGGAAGAATTGCAGCATATTCTCCGATCCAGACATTATCTTCAATAATAACCGGGCCTTTTGAATACAATGGACGCATATTCGGCGGCATATCCAGCAGATCACGCTGTGATGCCCCATGGGCATTATCCGTAATAAAAATTTTTCTTCCACAACGGACATGTTTTCCTAAAATCACAGAGTTGATACTTGAAATATGACTATCCGTACCAATCTTACATCCATCGCCAATCACAACATGAGGCGTAAATGTCTGCGACGCTGGTTGGAATTCAGTATATGCCTCCAAAACACATCGGGCACCAATTTGGACATCATCTTCTATAAAGATACATTTCGCATTTCCATATAATTTCAGACCTCGTCTGATACGACATTTTTTTCCAACGGCATTGAAATAAGGAGATACCCAATAAGTATACATGATATCCAATAGAGTGGATATCTTAAGATGTAATCTATAGGGATAAACCGTTGCCCAAACATGCATAATCCATTTAATGCAATTCAACATCTCAAGTAAATTTTTCCGCGAATTTTTCTATATCTTCAAACATTTGCCAATTTTCACGAATCCAATCTTCCGGCATATTCCACCATTTAAATTGCTGTAAAAATTCAATTTGATCCGGGGTAAACCGATATTTAATAATTTTAGCCGGGACTCCACCAACTATTGCATAAGGCGGAACATCCTTCGTTACAACAGCTCCGGCAGCGACCACGGCACCATTCCCGATAGATACACCATCCATAATCTTTACATCAGCCCCGATCCACACATCATGTCCGATATCAACCAGATATCCCGAGGCAGTTTTCCGATACATTTCAAATCCAGGCTGTAATCCAGTGTAATACGAGTAGCCAAATACTTTACGAGTATCTTTATAAAAAGCAAGAAAGGTTGACACGAAAGTGTCCGTTGGATGATTACTGAATCCCGTATATACACGAGGCCCAATACTGCAAAATTTACCAATCCGAGCGCCAAAAAGTCTGCAATCGAAGGCAATATAGCTATGCCGAGACAAATAGCTATCAACCAATAAACTTCTTTTATGCACAAGATTATCCCCCTCAAATACGGTGTTGGCAAATCGGGAACCTGAACGACATATTACGTTTTTCGCATAATACAATCGGATCTTCTGAATAAAATATCGCAAAGGACAAGCCTTATCATAAATAGCATAAAGCCTGTATAATATACTTCTCAACAATCTCATCGACAAAAGTTTCGGTTGATATTTGATATCCGGTTGATAAACATTTTAAATTCAGGTGCTATCAGATATAAAAACAAACAAACAAGGCCTGTAAACACTGAGATTGCAACTATCATATACAAGAGTAAATCAGCAAAGGATTGCTGTGGGTCGAAACTCATTAAGGAAATACAATACATAGAAATACAAGCTGCGACAAACATGGCACTTATATGTTTAATAAAAACAAGGATATATCTCCAAAGAGAAAGTTTCAGTACAATCCGGAATAAGAAATAAGGCTTCCACGTAATCGTACCTATCAAACTTATGAGAATCCCCGATAAAATACCATTCAACCCGTAATAAAGGCCAAGTAAAACAGACAATCCGATATTAAGAAACGCCTCGAAAAGTGGATACCAAACATCCTGAAACATCCCATGAGCAATAAGAAATGATTCGACACTCGTCCTCAGAGCATTAAAAAACATAATAAGTGTTATCAGCAACAATATTGAATTGGGCAACAAATACTCAACTCCGACCCACAATACAATAAATGGAGTGGCAATGATATAAACGCCAAAACTCATTATAGAGATTAAGAAGAAACGAACCGAGAACAACTCGTAAAATACCCTTGCTGTCTTTTGCGTATCACACTCTGCAACCAAATTACCGATCCCCGCACTAATACTATTAAATACGGCATTTAGCAAAGCAATACACCCACTAACAATTAACATATAGTTACCATAAATTGCAACAACTGTTAAAGAAGTAAAAGCATATACAACGATCGGACTTGATTGGGATACGACAAAACTTGCAATTTTGTGAAAAAACAACTGCTTGGTTTTCCGTGTAATGTGAGAATATTTATGTATGAGATTTTTTCCTTGTCGATAATCGGTATGCAGCCACGGGTATTCTTTTCGAACGACAGCATTAATTCCAAATATAGTTACAATCGCAGCCACAAATTCAAGTCCAAGCCACCATACATATCCATCAGACAAGTAATTTATAGCTAAAATCTGCAGAACTACCTTTATATTTTTTATGCCTTGGACGACATAATTCAACTTATAATTCTTCTGATCTGAAGTAAGTACAATCTGTTTATAATTAAAAAAATACCCGGAAAGCGCAGCTATAAGAAGGACAATAAAAGTTGTGTAAGTATACCAGGCAGGAACTTCGGCTTTAGAAAATATCCACGGAAAAAAACACATCAATAAGACAGCAATACCTCCAACAAACAGCCCTATCTTATAATATAAATATCCTTGGACAGAAACGATTTCATTGATTTGTTGCCGATTTTTCTCAGCAAGCGGTTTATATAGCGAATATCCGATAGCTGCCCCAACTCCCAACTCAGCAAGATTCAAAAACTGGAGTAGATTTGTCGCAGTTGTATTCAGTCCTAAAACTTCTGCACCAAGATGCTCTAAAAAAATCTTACGGGAAAAGAATTGAAGACCAAGATTTATAAAATAGAATAATAAGGCAACTACACTATTCTTAAGACTTTTAGCCGTTCTGGACTCTACCATACATTAGCAATCCATTTACCTGTCCTTATACATGCTCTGGTAGTACTCTTGGTATTCGCCAGAAGTTATGTCGTCCATCCATTTTTGGTTTTGGAGGTACCATTGGACAGTTTTTTCGATTCCCTGTTCGAACTGCAGGCTGGGCTCCCAGCCCAGTTCGCGCTTGAGCTTGCGCGAGTCGATGGCGTACCTCAGATCGTGGCCTGCGCGGTCGGTGACGTACGTGATAAGCTTCTCCGACGACCCCTCGGGGTTGCCCAGCAGCCTGTCCACCGTCCGTACGATGACCCGTATCAGGTCGATGTTCTTCCACTCGTTGAAGCCCCCGATGTTGTACGTGTCGGCGACCTTGCCCCTGTGGAAGATCGTGTCGATGGCCCGCGCATGATCCTCGACATAGAGCCAGTCGCGGACGTTCTCCCCGCGGCCGTACACCGGCAGCGGCCGGTCCGCGAGGGCATTTACGATCATGAGCGGGATGAGCTTTTCCGGGAACTGATACGGCCCGTAGTTATTCGAGCAGCGCGAGATCGTGACCGGCAGGCCGTACGTGCGCCCGTACGCCCCCGCCAGCAGATCGGCCGCGGCCTTGGAGCTGCTGTAGGGTGAGCTGGTGTGCAGCGGCGTCTGCTCGGTGAACAGCAGATCCGGCCGGTCGAGCGGCAGGTCGCCATAGACCTCGTCGGTCGAGACCTGATGAAAGCGCACATTGCCGTATTTGCGGCAGGCGTCCATGAGCACGGACGTGCCGATGATGTTCGTCTGCAGAAACAGCGACGGGTCGGCGATCGAGCGATCCACATGGCTCTCGGCCGCGAAGTTCACGACCACGTCGGGATGTTCTTCTTCAAACAGGCCGTAGACCGCCTCCCGGTCGCAGATGTCCACCTTGGCAAAGCGGAAGTTCGGCTGCCCGAGCAGCGGCGCGAGCGTAGAGAGATTGCCGGCATAGGTGAGCTTGTCGATGCACACGAGTCGGTCGTCCGGGTAGTGCCCGCGCAGATAAAACAGGTAGTTTGCGCCGATGAAGCCGGCGCCGCCCGTGACAAATCTAGTCATGTAGCTCCCTCTCAAACACAAGTTTGTCCTCCGCGACCGCGCGCAGGTGCGTGCCGTAGGGCGAGTGGTCATAGCGCGCAGCGGCGGCCAACAGCTGCGCCTTCGTGAGCCAGCCCATGTGATAGGCCACCTCTTCCGGCGCGGAAATGATCACGTCCTGGCGGTTCTGCACCGTCTGGACAAAGACCGCCGCGTCCATGAGGCTCTCGACCGTACCGGTGTCGAGCCAGGCAAACCCTCGGCCGAGCAGCTGCACCTTCAGCCGGTCGGCATCAAGATAGAGCCGGTTGAGATCCGTGATCTCCAGCTCGCCGCCCTCAAGAAACTTGAAGAAACGTTCCGCATGCTCCTTCTCCTGATTCGCGGTCTCCTCGAAAATGTCGGCGATCTGGACAAAACCGTCCTTGCGCGCCCGGCTCGCAAAATAAGTATAGCGGTTGCGCGCCTGCGACTCTCCGGCCAACGCTTTGAGAAGATTTTTTTCGGTTTCTGTTCCCTTGACAGACTTCATGATTTCCCCCTTTGTTGTTGGTTGGACTATGTTGTGCGGACAACGAAAAAGAGAAGAAAGTTCCCTGAAACCTGAAAAAAATCAATTTTTTCCGGAAAAGGGTATTGACTTTTTTATGAAATCCGGTATAATATACTATACCAGATAAGGAAAGGATTGTAATGGCGAGTCAAAAATTCAGGCCGGAAATCAGACTGGAGCGCAACTCCGTGATCCCTTTGTGCGCCCAGCTCACCGAGCAGATACGCAGTGAGATTATCCGCAACCGTCTCCGCAGCGGGACCCGTCTTGTTTCCGAACGCCGGCTTGCGGATGAACTGGAAATCAACCGCAATACTGTTCATCAGGCTTACGGGCTGCTGGCATCGGAGGATATTCTTTCCGTGTCGAAGGTGCGCGGTGGCGGCATGGTGGTTTCGGAAAACATATCGCGGCATTACCGTGCGCCGTTTCCGTCCCTGAATCTGATTCTTCCTTATAAATTTTCGGAACAGCTGAAATTTTCCAATTTACGCGGGCTTGAGATGATTGCCGGAGTCATGGACCGGGCGGCGGAGCAGCATATTTCCATCAATATTCTGGATCTTCCGGACCCGGATTCTTCTGCTGAAAATATGAAAGCATGGCTGGACAGTTTCGTGCCTCGCTCGATTGGAGTCATAACGTTTGGTACACGGAGCTGCTCTTTTGATCCGGCCTTTGAGAGATTGCTGGAAGACCAGGTCCTGCCGCATGTTTTTGTCTCCGGAACCAGTCATTACCCTCATATCAGCAGTATTACGATTGACCCCGCTCCCGGAATCAGGGAGATGTTGAAATGTCTCAAAGAGAACGGGCACCGGAATCTTTGCGTGATCGCGCAGACTGGAAACGTGCAGTCTCAGTTCCTGAATTGCGCTTATGAACGGGGGCCGGTTACTGTAAAACTGGCGGAGAAGGCGGGGATGCATACTGTGTGTTTCAATATCGGCAGCGAACCGGAAGACGTCGGGATGATCATTGACCGGATCTTGACTTCCGTTCCGCGTCCGACAGCCTTATGTGCGCATAATGACATGATTGCAGAACAGCTTATGGACCACCTGCTGGCACGGGGATTTCAGGTGCCTGAAGATTTTTCCGTGGTTGGATATGACGATATCTGCCGCAAGTATGATTTGAGTACGATGAATCATTCGAGATTTGAAATTGCGCATCTGGCAGTGGATATTATTGCGGAGTTATCCATGCATTCTGTGCCGCATGACGCAGTCCACCGGAAAATACCCGGTCATTTCATCAGAAAAAGTTCTATTGGCATAGTAAATAATCATAATCAAGGAGGTTGACAACGTGTTTCAGACCAACGTAAAAGACAAAATCGGGAAAGTCCGTATTTCCAGGTTGATTTTTGCCTGGAAACGTGGATATTTTACATTGATAGAGCTTTTGATCGTTGTATCCATCATCGCCATTCTTGCGGCAATGCTGCTTCCGGCTCTGAATAAAGCGAGGGCGAAAGCACTGGCGATTCACTGCGTCAGCAACCTCAAACAGATAGGGACTGCATTCCATATGTATGCAGATACGTACAATGATTATTATCCTACTTATGCGAACAATCTGATCAGCCTGCCGAATACGACGGCAAAAGAGTGGAGTCTGGCGCTGATGCAGGACAGCCGGTTCCAAGCAAA
>ENA-ORND01001043-ORND01001043.1-human-gut-metagenome-genome-assembly--contig:-NODE-1043-length-20497-cov-2.837736_pt1 | contig 20497 bp, 17 predicted proteins | sample MGYA00242111_ERZ509014 | MGnify/ENA primary metagenome ERZ509014 (study PRJEB26280, sample SAMEA2338694) | human gut metagenome | biome: human gut; feature: human-associated habitat; material: faeces... | reverse complement strand
TACTTTGACCACTACCATTTTTATGCCCTCGCGAGTATTTGTTTGTTAAAAAATTCTTCGACGGTATCGGGGCTTACCGAAAAGAACTCGTCGTTTACGGTTACGCAAACGCCTTCCTGGCATCTGCCCATACAAAACGTTCCGCCAAGCTCTACCTTATCGGTAAGATTGTTTTCCGAAATAAGATACTGAAGCTGTTCAACAACCTGTCGGTATATCTCAGCTGCGTTATCAGGATCCATTTGTTCATACCATGTCTTATATTCCTGTATATCGGGTGCATTATTTGTAAATACAACCTCGTTATCGAATTTCTTTTTTAACTGCTCGTAATTGCTTTGATTTTCTTCGTATGCTTTGAGTCTTGACAATTCTGCCTGCAGATTAGAAATCGTCTCAGCATTATCATCGGCATTACTCTTGTAAAGTGAGATTTCATTTTCAAGTTCATTAATTCTGTCTATCGCATCCTGAAGTGTGCTGTATGTATCTCCGCTTTGTGAGCTGATCTCTTCTCCCGCGTTTTTGGGAAGTATCTTATTAAGCACCGGAACATTCTTAAGCACCGGATACATTACCGAACTTCCGAAACCGCCAACATCCAGTTTGATAAGCAAAGCAAAGATGGCAACCCATATGAGAACAATGAACAACGCGACTATAGACGTCATCATTTTGCCATTTTTCTTGCCGTCTTTTTCTTCTTCATCATCCAGATCCATATCATTAACCAAATCTATATCTTCATTCTGATTCTTTGCCATAATTTATCACCTCGCCTTAGTACTGTATTGGTAACTTACCAGTTCGTCTATTTCTTTTTTCTCCTGGTCACTCAGTTCATGCAGAAAATCTTCAAATGCATGTTCCCTGAGTTTCTCATGTGTTTTTCTGTCTTTCATTACATCATTAAGTCTTGCACGTGCCATTTCCACATTTTTCTGTGCAACCCTTACTTCGACCATCTGTTCCTTAATCAGTTCTTTCTGAAAATCTATTGCTTTTCTGCCATTTGACAGATCAAATACATTAATCTGTCCCTGTGCTTTATTGCGGTAATCTTCTTCAAGTTCTTTTTTTCTGGCAAACATGGCATCAAGTTTGTTCTTCTCTGTCCTAAGCCTGGCCATAGCCGCCGCAAATGACGATTTAGCCTGCTCTTCCATTTTATACTTTATATCCAGTATGTTCTGCATCCTATAGGAGAACTTTGCCATTAATTTTCATCGCCTTCCTGCGGTTCTTCAAACACCGCCTCAAGTGCTTCTATTTCTTCGTCATAATCCATTTTCTCGTCAGTCGCCTGAATAAGGAAATCATTTACCTTGTCTATTTTACTTATTGCATAATCAATATTTTTATTGCTGCCGGCCTTATACGCACCGATATTTATCAAATCCTCGGATTCCGCATATGTGGCCATAACATTTTTGAGCTGTCCTGAAAGTTCCTTCTGCTTCTTATCAACAATCTGGCTCATACACCTTGATATACTTGCAAGTACATCTATCGCCGGATAATGGTTCTTCTGGGCTATCTTACGCGACAGAACAATGTGCCCGTCGAGAATGCTTCGTGCGGTATCGGTTACCGGTTCGTTAAAGTCATCTCCGTCTACCAGAACAGTGTAGAGTCCGGTTATTGAACCCTTTTCTGAATTTCCGGCACGTTCCAGAAGCTTTGGCATTTCACTGTACATACTTGGCGGATATCCTCTTGTAACCGGTGGTTCTCCTGATGCAAGACCAATTTCGCGCTGTGCCATCGAAAAACGTGTAAGTGAATCCATCATAAGAAGGACATCTTTGCCCTGATCCCTGAAATACTCAGCAATCGCTGTCGCTGTCTTGGCTGCTTTATTTCTGATGAGAGCCGGTTTGTCGGATGTGGCCACAACGACCACGCTTCTTTTCATTCCTTCTTCGCCAAGGTCTCTTTCTATAAATTCGCGGACTTCCCTGCCTCGTTCACCTATAAGTGCGATAACATTAATATCCGCTTTGGTATTTCTTGCAAACATACCCATCAATGTACTTTTTCCGACACCGCTTCCCGCAAAAATACCTATTCTCTGGCCTTTGCCTATTGTAAGCAGACCGTCAACCGCTTTAACACCCAGCGGGAGAATTGTATCAATTATTACTCTTTTTAACGGATCCGGTGGCGTGGAATCTACAGGATACTCAACAAAGTCTTCTATCGGCTCTGAATCAATCGGGTTACCGAGTCCGTCAACCGTTCTGCCTAACAGTTCATCTCCAACTTTGACACACAAATGGCTGTTGGTATTCTCGACAATACATCCCGGCCCGATACCATCCACTGATTCGAACGGCATCAGTATTATTCTTTTTTCCCTGAAACCGACTACTTCGGCATTTATGTATCTGCCGTTTCCGTCTTTGGGAAGAATATGGCAGACATCATTAAGGCTCGCATCCGGACCTATTGATTCAATCGTAAGTCCGACAACCTTAGAGACCTTACCCATCTTCTTATAAAATGTTCTGTTTACCAAATTCAAATACTTAGTGGTATCCAAACCATACACCTCTGGTCTAATATATTTCATCAATGCACACAGCTGAGAATTTTGATTTCATGTATGAGATTTTCAAGCTGGATATCAAGACTGCAGTCAAATACACCTGCATCCGTCTCTATTACACATTGATTCTTTGACAACTTGGAATCCTTGCATATCTCGATATTATAATCAGGAGATGCAGCACCATATATCAGTTCTTTATTGCTTATAACATAATTATAATCATTTTCAGATACCCTGATGGTGAATTCTTTACTGAGTTCATTATTACGCATGACATTATTTATAAGATGTAAAATAACATCTTTATTATCTTCGGCAAGAACTCCCGTCACTTTTGATACAACATCAAGAATCGTATCTGCAAGTTCCGGTTCCATCTGTTCTTTAAGTTCATCATACTCAGTCTGGAGAGCTGCTTTCTTATCATGGTATTCTTTCTCTAATTGTGCAAGCTTTGCCTCAAGTTCGGTTTTGGCATCATTCTGCGCTTCTTCCATTCCCTTGGCATACCCGTTGTCATATGCATCCTTCCGGATAGCCTCAGCCTGTTCATCAGCATCCTTAACAATACCGGAAGCTTTCTCTCTGGCATCATCTAACAGCTGCATTGCCCTGGCACTTTCTTCTTCTGTAGAATACGGTTCATCATCAACAAGCTGTTCAACCGTTGCCGCATCGAGTCCGCATATGAATCCGTCAGAATCCGGTTTTGCTGCTCTTGATGCATAATTAGCCGTGGCATTTTTATCTGAAAGAATCTTTTCTATCAGTTTATTGGAATCTATAACCAGTTTATCATCATTTTTGATAACGGCATTGCCATACTTAAAAAGATTAGACAATTATCTCGTCACCTCCGCCTCTTGATATAACTATCTCGGCAGAATCTTCGAGTTTACGCACTATATTAACAATCTTCTGCTGTGCTTCCTCAACATCCTTAAGACGTACAGGTCCCATAAATTCCATATCTTCCTGTATCATTGCAGCAAGACGCTTTGAAAGGTTGTTGAAAATAACTGTTTTAACCTCGTCATTGGCGCTCTTAAGTGCAACCGCAAGGTCATTGTTATCAACATCTCTGAGTACACGCTGGATAGCTCTGTCATCAAGCGATATAATATCTTCAAATACGAACATCTTACGTCTGATCTCATCTGCAAGCTCAGGCTCTTCGATTTCAAGTGTTTCAAGAATATGTCTCTCTGTTCCACGGTCAACCGAATTAAGTATCTCAACAATCGCATCAGTACCGCCAATAATCGTGTAATCCTGATTAACAAGCGATGCAAGTTTACGTTCGAGTACACCCTCGACCTCTTTAATGACGTCAGGGGATGTTCTGTCCATCATAGCAATTCTCTTTGCAACATCAGCCTGTTTTTCAGGTGGAAGCGAAGAAATGACCTGCGCTGCCTGTCCTGCCGGCAGATATGATAAAATAAGTGCTATCGTCTGTGGATGTTCATCCTGTATAAAGTTAAGCAGCTGGCCCGGATCTGTCTTTCTGACAAATTCGAACGGACGAACCTGAAGGCTTGCCGTAAGTTTGCTGATAACATCTTTGGCTTTGTCCTGTCCAAGTGCTTTTTCGAGGAGCTCTTTAGCATATGTAATACCGCCTTCTGCAATGTATTGCTGTGCAAGACATACTTCGTAGAATTCCGAAAGTACTTCTTCCTTGGTCTGAGGCGATACACTTCCTGTATTGGCAATTTCAAGTGTAAGCTGTTCTATTTCATCTTCGCGCAAATGTTTGAATATCTTGGCCGATTTCTCAGGGCCGAGAGCAATCAGCAGGATTGCGCTTTTCTGGACTCCGTCGAGTCCACTCTTAGACTTCGCCATGTAACAATTCCTCCTAAGTCCCGATTTATTCCCATCCGTCGTTCAGCCAGTTACGCAGCAAGAGCGCAACCGCTTCCGGATTCTCATCGACAAATTTCTCAATGGCAACTCTGGTCTCGGACTTATCCTGTATATCAATGTCTTCAACCGGTTGTCTGTTTTCTTTGGTCGTTGCAAGCATATCTTCCACGCTGAGTTCCGGTTCGGTCTCTTCAACTGCCACCGGTCTCATGCTCCTGATTATTATAAATATAAGCAGTCCCGCAATAAGTACGGCAAGTATAATCTGGAACACAAAGAAAGGTGATGTACTGCTTGTTTCCGAATCATAAAATACACTTCTTGTATAACCGAGAATCTGAATATTATCTTTGGAAATTCCGGTTCCTGTTGCTATTGCATCATAAAACGTATCGTTAACGGTACTTTCAACCGGATCCGCATTGGCTGCCTTGTATTCTTCCCATGTCATATCATCGAGAAATCCCTGTGCTTTCGCATCATCCTCCGTTATGTATTTGGTAAGTGTTGCAACTACCGTAACCGATGAATTGTTGTAATTAATTGTTCCTGTTGCCGGCTTGGTTGTTGTTATTTTCTCATTCTGCAGCCACTCGTACTGTTTGAGCGAATACTCTGAATTAGTTCCGTCGGCATTCTTTATTTTGTATGTGGTATCCTTATCGTTGGACTCGGTTCCCGCTGCTCCGGACGCGTCCGAAAATCCTCCGGTTGAATTGACCTCATATGTAGTCTTCTTCAAACCTTCATCAGATCCTTCAGGAATCGTGTACTGTTTATCAACTATCTCAACATTATCAAATGAAACATCAAGGTGAGGTGATACCGTGACCTCATTATAAAGATTGGTTGAGATCAACATGCTCTGTATATGTGCGGTTATGGCATTTTCAAGGCGTTCCTGTACCTTGGAACTTGCGCTTCCCGTAGCATATGAATTATTGGTTCCTCCGTAATAGAGAAGATTTGCATTGTTATCCATAACAACCACGTTATTGGTGTTGTCACTTCCGACATTAGCTGCAAGCATAAGGCCGATCGATGCCGCCTGTTCCTCAGACATCTCCTTAGTAAGCGTAAGCATTGCTGTTATGGATGCATCCTCGTTCTCCGTAAAAACAGTATTGCCTGATTCCGGGAAATCTATGGTTACCCTTGCTGCTTTAACTCCGTCAAGGGATTCGAGATCATCCGCAAATTTGGATTCAAGGTATGCTTTGTATTTACGTTCAGTTGTCGCTGCCGTTTCGCTGAATCCTCCGCTTACCGCATCCGAAAGCGAATATCCTTCAGATGAGATATTATTGGATCCAAGTACAAGCTTGGCTTCAACATAATCGGACTCATTGACACGCACAACATTGTTCGCATCTATCGTACATGTTATATTTTCGCCGTTAAGGAGGCTCCGTACTTCCGTAGCCTCTGATTCATTGGCACATTCCCTTAATACAACCTTCTTAGGTGTGGAAACTATTTTTGAAACTATAATTATTCCGGCAACCACAATAACAAAAACAGCAATAAACACTATTCGCTGTGTCTTGTTGAACTTAAGCCAGAAAGCTTTTATCTTTTCGAGTATGGCTTTAAATCTTTCCTGCATTTATGTATCTCCTGAATAAGCTCTTATGCCTTATAAGGCAATGGAGTATTATATTAAAACTGCATATTCATAATCTCTCTATATGCGCTTAAAAGCTGGTTTTTGATCGCAACCGTGTATTGTAATGAAAGACTTGCTTTCTGCTCTATTACCGCAAGTTCATGCGTACTTGAAAGCTTACCTGTCGCATAATCAACCTCCGCCTGCTGTGCTTGTTGCAGATAATTATTGGTAGAATCTATCATATTGACAGCAGCCTTATATATGCTGTCAAATGTATCGGAAGCCGATGTTGTTTTCTTATCTGTTGATGTTAATGCCGATGTATTAAGCAATTCATTCGTTCTCTGTGCTGCAAGATCCGAAATTGATACTATGTTATTCATTCGTCATGTCCTCCTACTCCAGTATGCTCAAGCCCCTGCTGGCCACATTCTTGCTTGCTTCAAATGCTGTGGTATTGGCCTCAAATGCTCTGGATGCATCTATGAGATCTGTCATCTCAGTTACAATATTAACATTCGGATAAAGTACATATCCGTTCTCATCAGCATCAGGATGTGACGGTTCATACACAAGGTTCATATCTGTATCCGTATCTTTAGTGATAGCTGTCACTTTAACGCCATTTCCGATTCCGCTGATGGTTCTGTTAAGTACCTCTCCGAACGAATCTGCCGTAGATACTTTCTCCGTAAAAATAACGTTCTTACGCACATACGGACCGCCTTCTTTCGTTCTGGTCGTGTTGGCATTAGCTATATTCTCTGAAATAACATCAAGTCTCAGTCTCTCCGCCGACATACCTGATGCATTAATATTCATTCCTGTAAAAAGAGCCATTATATAATCCTCCGTTCGTTATCAGATTCCAGATGTTGACATTGCTGTCTTAAATCTGGAAAACTCCTGTTTCATGCTGTCAATTACACCCTGGTAATAATACTGGTTAGAAGCGATTTCAATCTGTTCTTCATCCTGGTCAACATTATTACCGTCTATTCTGTATGACAGTTCTGCATCATCAGTATATATAATCGGTTTCACATGATTATAATTAATATTTCGTACAGTCTGTGTAAGGTTATTTGATATTGAGCCTGCCTTAGCAAGTGCTGATGACAGCACAGACTCGAAACTCACATCCTGCCTCTTATACCCAGGGGTGTTTACATTAGCTATATTACTGCTAAGCACCTCGTTACGTTTCCAAGAATAATCTGCCGAAGCCGAAAGTAAATCAACATAGGCAAATGCACCTGAATTAATCATATAATTCGTATTCTCCTTTCAGTGCCTTTTCTTACTGCATGTCCCAATCAGAACGGCACCATAAAATAAACCAAATATTCCCTCTTACTATTATATGTATTTAGCGCAAAAAGTAAAGTAAAAATTTTTCCTTAAATGTAATAAAACGCTAAGAATCGCTGTATCAAACGATACAGCGATTCCTTCCACTGAAATTACATATTCATTTTAATACGAGCCAACTCATCGAACACAACGTCATTGAGCACCTTGATATATGTGCCCTTCATCCCTGAAGACCTTGATTCGATTACTCCTGCACTTTCAAATTTACGAAGCGCATTGACTATCACCGAACGTGTTATTCCCACCTTATCGGCAATCCTGCTTGCGACAAGAATTCCTTCTCCCTGTCCAAGTTCGTCAAAAATATGGATTATGGCTTCCAACTCGGAATACGATAATGTGCTTATCGCCGATTTTACAATATGGACCTTACGATCCTCTTCCGCCGTCTCTTCATTAACGGACCTCATCATTTCAAGTCCGACCACTGTCGTTCCATACTCACATAATATGATGTCATCAATATCGTATTGATTCTCAATCTTGTACATAAACAAAGTTCCAAGACGCTCTCCAGCAATATCTATAGGCGCTATGATTGCCTGATATTTATTGGAATATCCTTCGGCAAATCCAAGTGTCTCAAGATTGACATTCTCCTTTGTGGAAAGAACATTAAGCAACCTTTCGTTCAGCATGGAGTCAACGTAACCTCCGACTTCATCCTGTATCAGTTCCTTAATCTCTTCAACTTCTTCGATAATACTTACACCAAGCACCTTACCCTTACGGCTTATCACAAGTACATTGGATACAAGAATATCGCTCATAACCTTACAGATATCGTTAAAAACTACCTTCTGTGAACTGTTGTTATGCAATAACTTATTGATCTTACGTGTTTTGTCAAGCAATTGTACGCTGCTCATTCCTACCATGCCCCTTTAACAGAAAAACTAACTCTGCTTACAATATCAAGCATAGCACATTTATCAGAAAATATCAATTATTTTCTTTATTGTGTACATAATTTGTGACATATCCGCACTGTTCGTTGGCACACGCAAGTTTGTTGCCCTTTTCAACCATATATCCTCCGCACTTCGGGCATTTCTCTGAAGAAGGTTTATTCCATGACATGAAATCACATTCACTGTTCTCACAGCCATAGTATTTACGGCCTTTTCTGGTCCTTAGTAATATGACTTCCTTACCGCACTTCGGACAGGCAACACCTATTTTTTCGAGGTAAGGCTTGGTGTTGCGGCATTCCGGAAATCCCGGGCATGCTAGGAACTTACCGTGTGGTCCGTATTTAATGACCATATTTCTGCCACAGTTCTCACATATTACATCTGTAACCTCATCCTCTATCTTAACAGTTTCAAGTTCCTTCTCGGCAAGCTTAACAGCCGCATCAAGATCCGGATAAAAATTTCTTACAACAGTCTTCCAGTTGACACTTCCCTCTTCCACCTTATCAAGGAGCGACTCCATATTGGCCGTAAAATTAACGTCAACAATTGATGGAAATGACTTAAGCATTATCTTATTAACCGCCTCGCCTATTTCCGTAACGTATAAATTCTTGTCCTCCTTAATAACATATCTCCTCGCTATAATAGTTCCGATTGTAGGCGCATATGTAGAAGGCCTTCCAATTCCGAGTTCTTCAAGTGTCTTAACTAAAGATGCCTCAGTATAATGTGCCGGCGGCTGTGTAAAATGCTGTTTATTATCATATTTGTCAAGAGAAATCTGTGATTCCTTCGTTATCTGGCTGAATGTAAATGCATCGGATTTCTCGTCTTCATCTGACATATACACTGACATATATCCATCAAATTTAATATGTGATGCAGCGGCACTGAATCTGTAATCTCCCGCTGCAATACGTATGTTGGTAGTCTCATATATAGCATTGGCCATCCTGCTGGAAACAAAACGTTTCCATATAAGCTGATAGAGCCTAAACTGGTCACGGCTTATTAATTCCTTTACCTGAGACGGAAGAATCTCTATATTGGTAGGTCTGATTGCTTCATGTGCATCCTGGATTTTCTTTCCCTGTCTGGCAGCATGATCCGGTGCCATATAGTAAGCATCACCATAATTTTCTTTAATAAAATTTCTGGCAAGAGCATCAGCCTCATCCGATATACGGGTAGAATCCGTTGACAGATATGCTTCCCCATAGTTCTCAGCGATGAATTCGCCTGCCATCTTCTCCGCTTCCTCCGCGACACGGGTGGAATCGGTACGCAGGTAAGTGATCAGACCAACCGTTCCACTTCCTTTAATATCTACACCTTCATAGAGCTGCTGTGCTATGCGCATGGTCTTCTGCGTTGAAAAATTAAGAGCCTTGGAAGCCTCCTGCTGCAATGTACTGGTAGTAAACGGCTGCGGAGCCTTCTTTATGCGTTCTCCCTTCTTAATATCATCAATTATATATTGGGCACCTGATAATTCATTCATTATCTTATCGACCTGTCCTGAATTCTCAAGTTCGATTTTCTGTCCGGCCTTTCCCACAAACCTTGCGGTTATAGGTTTCTTCTCACCTTTAACATTAAGAATGGCATCTATAGTCCAGTATTCTTTCGGTATAAATGCATTTATCTCATCTTCCCTGTCACATATAATTCTTAATGCGACTGACTGTACACGTCCCGCCGAAAGTCCACGCTTGACTTTCGCCCAGAGTAAAGGACTTATTCTGTATCCAACCATTCTGTCAAGAACTCTTCTTGACTGCTGTGCATCAACAAGGTTCATATTAATCTTACGAGGTTCTTTAATTGATGCTTTGACCGCATTCTTGGTAATTTCGTTAAAACTTATCCTGTTAATATCCTTGTCTTCAATCTTAAGTGCCTGTGCAAGATGCCATGATATGGCCTCTCCTTCGCGGTCGGGGTCGGTTGCAAGATATATTTTATCAGACTTCTTAACCAGTTTTCTCAAATTGGCAAGGACATCCCCCTTACCTCTTATGGTAATATACTTAGGCTCGTAATCATTCTCCACATCTATTCCAAGCGAGCTCTTTGGCAGATCCCTTACATGTCCGTTAGAAGCTGCCACTTCATAATTTGCTCCAAGAAACTTCTTAATTGTCTTTACCTTGGCAGGTGACTCGACTATAACCAGATACTTTGGCATAACATCAACCTCTCATTTCATAATATCCTTATATAAAAATTCTTGCTGATCTCTTTGATGAGACCTTTTAGTTCAAGAGTCAAAAGTGCCTGAAACACTTGCATTTGAGACATGCCGGTTTCCTTTATCAGTGTCTCCAGACTTTTGGGACTAAAATCTAGTAACTGACTATACAACATTTTCTCATCACTTGCAAGCAAAATATTTTTTTCGTTGGTTTTCGTACTGTCTGAAATATCAAGATCAAGTTCCGCAAGCAGGTCATCATATGAGCACACTATCTGTGCTCCCTGCCATATAAGATGATTACATCCCTCGCTGTTCCCATCGCCTATTCTTCCCGGAACCGCATATACCTGCCTGTTCTGTTCAAGTGCCTGTGCTGCCGTTATAAGCGAGCCGCTCTTCATACCGGCTTCAACTATGATTACCGCATCACAGACCGCTTATTATCCTGTTTCGCAGCGGAAACATCCCCGGTCTTGTCAGTGTATTATCCGGAAATTCTGATATTACTCCTCCGTTTCGCATTATATCCACATATGTGTTAAAATTCTGTTTCGGATAGCACAGATCAACACCTCCGGCAAGTACTGCAAAAGTCGTACCTCCGGCAAGCACCGCCCCCTGATGCGCAGCCACATCTATGCCAAGGGCAAGACCGCTTATAACCTGCGCCCCTGCCGTGGCAAGCACGCGGCCGAGTTCCATTGCAACACTCCTGCCATATTCCGAGCAGTTTCTTGACCCGACCACGGCAACACTCTTAACATCATCGGAAGGCAGTCTTCCTTTATAATATATGACATTAGGCCTGTCATATATTTCTTTCAATCTGGACGGGTATGTATCTTCAAACGGAAATACCATATTATTTCCATCAGCCATTCTTACGGCATATTCTTCAAAAAGCCTTTTCCTAAGGTTCATATCCCGGATAGCGGCAATATCAGCCGTCGTTATGCCCTCTATGCATCCGAGTTCTTTATCTCCTGCGCAGGCTGCAGCCTTTGGATCATCATCAAAGGCTTTCAATATCTTCCTTATCTTAATATTACCTATATGAGGTATATTATTTATCCAAAACCAGTATTTTCTGTCCATATACACCTCATACCATCCTATATCCGGATGCTTCACATATGTGTTCAGCCATAATGTACTCACTGCCATCAATATCGGCAATTGTCCTGGCGACCTTGAGCAGCTTATGATATCCGCGTGCGCTCAGGTCACATGAATCATAAATACTGTTCATCAGATTTTCGGCTTCTCTGTCAAGTATACAGTACCTTGACACATCTGCAGCCGGAATCGCTGAATTCAGACTGTATTTTTCATCCGCAAAACGCTCTTTCTGAATATTAAAAACACGCTCGACCGTGCTTCGCATGTATTCATTGGTATATAAGTCCTTACCGTCATACACCATGTCCTCGTATTTAATACGCGGCACCTGTACACATACATCAATTCTGTCTAACAGTGGTCTGCTCAGTCTCCCAAAATATGCCCTTACCTGTGCAGGCGTACAGCTGCATCTGTTTCTGTCCGGATAGTATCCGCACTTACAGGGATTCATCGCCGCGACGAGCATAAAATCTGCCGGATATTCCACCTTGCCGTTCACACGGTCAATCAATATATGCCCGCTTTCCATCGGCTGACGCAGCACTTCTACAGTTTTTGTGGAAAACAGGTTGAACTCATCCATAAAAAGCACACCATGGCACGCCAGACTTACCTCTCCGGGCATAAGACCGTTACCGCCGCCCGCCATGGCCTGAGGTGTTATGCAATGGTGAGGAGCACGGAAACAACGCTTATCCACAAAGGAAACGCCATCCTTAAGCATCCCTGCCACGCTGTAAATTCCTGACAATTCCAGCTGCTGCTCATATGTCATCGGCGGCAGAATCGCCGGAATACGCTCTGCTGCCATTGTCTTGCCGGCTCCGGGCGGTCCTATCATAAGCATATTATGCATGGATGCAGCCGCAACCATAATCGCTCTTTTAAGACTTAGCTGACCATGAATATCGGCAAAGTCCATCCCATATTCCGTTGACTGTAACGGCTTTGCATTTTCAAACGGAACTTCCGTGAAATCGCCTTTAATACATTCAATTACCTCATTAAGCGTAGATGCCGGAATAATCTTTGCGTCCTTAACATAGGATGCCTCCATGGCATTCTCCCTGGGAAGAACCACCATCTGTCTGCCGCCCTTGCACCAGTTTATCACCATTGGCAATACACCCCTTACGGGTCGTAATTCACCGTTAAGGCCCAATTCGCCGATAAACATTATATTCTCACACAGATTCTGTCTGATTATTCCGGCTGCCTGTAAAACAGCAACAGCAACAGCCAGATCATAATGTGTTCCCTCTTTTCTCAAATCTGCCGGTGATATATTGACGATCATTCTCGCCGGTACAATTCTGATGCCGGAATTCTTAATTGCCATTCTGACACGTTCCCTGGATTCACGGACAGCAACACCAAGATTACCGGTTATATCAAAACATGGAAAACCTGCCGAGATATCTGCTTCAACTTTCACACTGACAGCATCAATACCATTAATGACGGACGTATACGCATTTCCTAACATTATGCGCCTCCTGTTTAGAATATTTCTGAAATTTCGAAATTTGAAGATGTGATGAGAATAACATATAAATCCGGGTATTTCAACACAAAAATTGTGAACTTTTTTTAACAATATTTCATGTCATTTGGGCAAAAAAATAATCCGGACTGTCACTTTATTAAACAGTCCGGATGTAATACTAATCCAAATCTTTAATTGAACGATATACAAAATACAAATATGCCGTGTCCGTAAGTGTATACAGTTTCTTTTTACCCTGTACTTCATTCTTTACGGTAAATGTAAAGTTCAAAGTCTGATTCATAAAAGCTTCATATAATTCCGGCTGGTCCGCCTTATTGATCGTAAATGAATCATTAAAGTCAGTATGCCCGTATATATCAGCTTTTTCGTAATTTCTGACCACCATGCTCTTATCCGTATATCTGCCGCCGTCAAGAACCTTATAATTGGCGGTAAGGCTTGCACTGACCATCTTGGCTTTTTCATCATATGCCTTATACCGTACAACTATGTTGTCATAATTAACACCGGTTTCATACATATATATAACAAAAGCATTTTCATTGGCCGACATCTGAACAGGAACATTTTCCGTAACCGATCCGATGGTAAAATCAGCATCTGTAAACATCGCATCCGGCTTCACTATGAAATCGGTTTCATCTATACCAAGGAAATAATTATTGATGGTGATTGTAGTATAATTGTTTCCGTCAAAACGCTTCTCCACACCCGGAAGTCTGGCACCGGAATCCGACCAGTTCTTATCCGTATAAGGTTTCAGCAAGTCAACTCCGTTACGATTGAGTAATCCGACAACTCCGTTATAAGGTATATATCTTCCGTCATTACACCAGCTGGTAAGGAACAGATAGTAATCGCGCGGATTATTAAGAATCCATACACAGCCATCCTTACTAAGCCTGCTGTTAAAATCATCCTTTTGTTCAGCTGTTACATCTGAATAAAATCTTGTTGCCGGACCACTGGTCTTCGTTGCGTTGTTCACTTCAAAGAGGAACCATCTTATATCCTCCTCTGACGAGAAACGCAGTGTCCAGTTCACATTACCGTTATAAGCCGCCGTGGTAACACCGTTATCATAGGTATAAGGTGTTCCGTCCTCCTTGGTTTCCGAAAAATATTTCTTGTAAAAATAATCCGGATCCCTGTAATATGTTTTAATATCTTTATCAAGTGCTGCCGTTCCGGCCTGATCTGTAGTCTTGCAAAGCAGGTAATACAGCTTAGCCATATTATTGCTTGCTGTCACACTTCCGCTGCCTGCAAACTGTGATATCTGATACATGCATGAAACTCTCTGGATTTCGGTATGTTCGGTTCCGTCATCATCATAATATACATGTTTGTAATTTGTATTATGCTCGCCGAATATATATTCCATCAGCAATTTAACGGAATTCCAGCTAAGTTCATTACATACATATTCATCTCCGACTTTACTGTAAGAGTCATAGTATACTTTTTGGGAAATAAGTTCGGAAAAAGTATATTCCTTATATTCATCACCGGACTTATAGTAAACATTGGTTCTGAATAATTCATCTGCCATGGTTGCGTCGCCGTACTTCATAAATTGTACCGCTTTGGACGCATCTGCCACCGGCTGGGTAAAAAATGCGTTTCTGAATATATGTCCCTTAAGATCCGTTGCATATCCTGCGACATAAATTATATCTACAGGATCCTCTTCATTATATACATCTTCATATGTAAGCTGTCCTGCAACAACTGTCTTAACTTCGACATTCCCTGCCGAAAAATACTTATATATATTCGTATTTTCATATCCCTCAAGCAGTCTGTCAAGATAGTAATTCTGAATTTCCGCTTTATAATCATATGCCGGCTTATTTAATTTGATATCGACATTAAACTGCTCCGTAGTGTTTTCCGCATACCAGCTTTCACCTGTTTTACGGGTTCTTATTGAGAACATATATTTTACGGATATATTACCGTCAGCATACATTGTTGCTTTGGTTCTGTTAATATTCGGACCATACCAGCCTTCATTTATGCCAAGGCTGTAATTATCCTCACTCAGTCCGAGTTCGTCATAAGAAGCCTGTGCTGCTTTCTGGATTATTGTCTTAATCTCAGCATCGGTTGAATCCTCGGTCACGTTCGTCTTAAGAGCCTTTATTATCCCATTGCGCACATGGTCCTGAATTGCCTTGACATCATAATTAGCAACTATTGTTCCGTTAACGGATATATTACAGCTTATATCGCCAAGTGATATAAGAATATCTCCTGTCACACTTCCGTTGGTACTTCCGCTTGAAGAAGTAATAGAAAAAGGATTCTCGCTGCTCCATACAGCTTTAACAGATGAATCATTTATCTCTTCGTTAAGAGCCTTAAGCAATGAAGCTGCTGTTGTTGAATTGGTATATTTATAAGCTGCAAAAAACGCACCGGCTGTCGTGACAGCTTTCTCATATCTCTGTGAATCCGATATTCCCGTTGTTCTGGACGCTGTGATCGTAATAGGCTGGCCGTCATCTGTTACATTGTTTGCATTGCCGTTCTGGCTGTCTAAGAATCTTATATTATCATATTTGCCTGTTGGATCATATTGCAAATTAAATTTATTAAAAATCTCATCACCATATGCTTCAATGGTACTCTTCTGTTCCTCATCCGGAATAAGTATATCAAATACCGATGCCAGTTCATACGGAACTATTTCGAGTATTGTAAGCTTCTGTTTGTTTCTCATAATGCTGGTGAGAACATTTGCCTTATCTTCTGCCTGAAGTGTTCTCTCACCGTTTACCCAGTCGATGTTTCCGTCATTATATTCGGCTACCATCGCTTTATCATAATATGATGTCCCGATTTCACTACCGTCACCGGCTTTGGTTCTCGTACTTCTTCCGATAAATACGGCCGAGCCCGCAATTGTCATTGCAGCAAGTGTTACTGCCACAATTCGTTTATACAGTTTTCTTCTCATAAATGCTCTCCTTTCAATACGAAATTATTTTGAGCTTACATTGAGTTTCTTGCCCATATAGTCAAGTGCCGTTATTCTGTTACGAAGCGTAATTGTCTTTGAGTCCTGTTTTGATTCATTATCGTTTGACACTTTTATAGACACATTTAATACAATCGGCTGTTCATATATTTTGTTGCCAAGTGCATCATATACAACATTGCCGTCATCATCAAGTTTAAGACAGCTGTCATCTATTTTTAATGAAAAATCACTTACATACTTCGACATGCAATATCCGTCATATGCATCATCCATACTTAACGGTGCATCCGTATCCATAACATAAACCATACCGTTTACGTCGTCATGCGGTTTAACCCAGATTATGCATTTAGGCTTGACCTTGGACGTTCCGGAAAAATCTCCTGTCTTTATCACAAGCATCCCGGACTGCTCACTCACATACAACTCCGTTGCTTCCATAAGAGCATCCGCCACTTTATTGGAGGTTTCCTGAAGTTCATTCTGTAAATCAATCGAATTACTTTGTTTCCTGTAAAATCGTGAACCGGATGTTACCAGTGACATTATAAGAGTTGCTACTATGCTGGCTATCGCAAGGGCAACTAACACCTCAACAAGTGAAAGTCCTTTATTATTCAATTTACGTAATCGGATTTCTTTCAACTGCGGTCCCTTCTTCTCTAATTCTCTTCAACCGTATGTTTACCGGTTGAATAATATAATTTAATCGTTGACGATTTCTTGTCTTTATAACGGCACATTATGTAACATGTCTTTCCCGCATCAGTCTTTATTCCTGCCGGCGATACTTCTTCTATATCACCCGACAGATTTCTGAACGTCACGGTTACACTTGTATAATCAGTTCCTACCTTCGTTCCCGAAAGCTTTCCGTCTGTCTCGCTTACATATACATCGACACGGGATGGCAGTTCACTGCTGTCAAATACTTCATCATCATGTATAATTTCGACAAGACCGTCACTGATCTTAACACTCCATTTGCCGGTTTTGGTCATTGAACGTTCCCTGCATTCGGAAATGGCGTCAGCTATAAACCCTGCTGTCTTTTTAACGTTTGACTTGCTCACGACAACATAACTTAAGCTTGCAATACCTACCATAATTCCCATTATGGCCACTACAACCAGCAATTCCACAAGTGAAAAACCTCTGTTGCCGATTGCTTTATTTAGTTTCTGCCTCTGTCTCTGCAACATAATTCTTTCTCCAGTTATCATAACTCAACAAATCTTCACTCTTGATATCATCACCGCCAAGCGCATCTCCGTCAATTCCCTGATATGCGAAGAAAAACTGCTTAAGAAGCGGAATCGCCTTAATTGTACTCTCCGTTATTTCACGGTCGGCTGTGATTGTAACATCACCCGATATTGTAATATTACCATCCGTAATGATAAGACCCGTAAAATCGCGGTCAACTATTATATCCCTGTCGTTGGCCAGAATAACACCCTGTGTTACTCCGATTGAAGAAATCTTCAACGCACTGGCGCCGCTTGGTACTACCACACCATAGCTTCCGCTTCCGGCTTTTGCTTCGGACTTATAGAATTCCAGATCCTTGTATTCATCCAAAGAGAACATTTCATCCCATTTTGATGTATCAATTACATAATCATATATGCTTCTGCTGCTGTCAATGACATGTTCTTCGGATGCACCTTTCTCATATTTGCCGTCGACCTTGGTTGTCTTAAGCTCATTAATGCTTACAAGTGCACCGTCCGTTACATCAACTGCCCATTTGGAATCGTTATCATCCACATCATCGCTGCCTATATCATATAAGAACATCTTTAACAGTTTGTATCTGTTATACTTATCATCACAATTCTTTCTGAGTTCATCCGCTCCGAAAGCTCCACCGGATGCACTTATCGATGAACCGTTTACGCTGTAAAGATTACCGTTGGTCTTGATTGCATCGCCTCCGGGAATTGAAGCCGTTCCGAGTTTCTCAAGGCATCTTGAAACTATTGTATTCAACTCAGCCCAGCCGTCCCTGTCACTGTATGATGAGTCAAGAATTCTTCTTACATATTGCACTCTTGACGCATTATCTTTGAAATTAAGATAAAAATATCTCGCTGTTCCTCCATCATCCTTACGTACAACAGGATTGGACTTGTTCAATAAATCTGCCGCAAAAAAAGTACTGTCATCACCTGCAAGCGCATCTGTATCGACCGCTCCGTCCTTATCCGCTGTCGGAACACAAGGATTGGTAATCTGCATATATCTCGTAGGTACAAGATATATCTCCTGCAGTTCCTTGAGTCCGAGACTGTCAGCTGTCATATATCCGTCTGAAACGTTAATATAAGCTCTGCCTGCCATAACCATTTTTGCAAGAGCAGATATATCAACAGTATTCTTATCCCCGTTGATTACGATGGCACTGCTGTGTGCTGATGAATCACCGGCATTCTGGGACCATCCGAATCCATACAGGGCACCCGCAAGCATTACATTGGCATTATTGCCGGCAAGGTTTAAATCGTCCGCAAGATATATTGTGCTGGCGGCGTCACTGCTTACATCGGCATCAGTCCTGACATTAAAGTTCACGCCCCATATTCTGGATGATGTGAGATTAAGTGTTCCATTGACCGTGGCATTCGCCGCACTGACCAGAACTGCTTCATTAAGTGAAAGAATGCTCTGGTTATTTACCGTCAGTCCCTTCATGGATGGCGTAACACTCTCATCGCCTGCAAAAACTCCTCCGGTTACAGATGCATCTATTTTATTTGTGGATGTTCCGGCAGCAACGCCGTCCATTCCTATAAGGCAATAGTCAAGATAGGTATTCAGATGATTTCTGTTATCTACAAAATTAAAAGTGACATCCGGATATCCCATCACCATATCCACCGCTATATTGGAATAATATTCATCTTTCGTCGATACATATACAACAACCACATCATTTATGGTTATCTTATCGCCTTCAAAATCAACATTTCCCACAGAATCCACATATGCGTATTTATCAGGACTTGAATCCTTAGTCCTGGTTATGAATGATTCCATGTATTTTATTAAATTCGCTTTGGATGACAAGGCATCCGAAGTATCCATTCCGCCATTTACCGTATCCAGTTTTTTCTTAAGATTGGTAAGATACAGGATACGCATATTACTGTTGGCAGTCGCATTGTCAACAGCCCTGTTATTATTGACAAGCTCGGTTACAGATGAAAGATATGCCGTCTCAAGCTGATTGTAACATTCCGTACTTATTCCCGAATATATCTCATCAAGAGCAGTCTGCGCACTGTAAAAAGTCTTCTTTGACTGATAGTTCATCACACGCATACTGTAATTAGTCATGGTGGATGATATGATTACCGTGCCAAGTATTGCCACAAACGATACCGCAATTATGGCGATGACCAAAGACGAACCTTTGTTATTCCTGCCAAGTTTCTTTAAGAGTTTAATCATAAAGCACTTCCTCTCTCACTGTTGACACCGTTGCGATTGTCTCGCCATCGGCAGAACCATATTTTACCGATATGGATACATCATAAAGTTTCAGTTTCTGTCCGCTTCCCGCTGTTACGGATGAACCTGTCGTATCTGTAATGTTAGATTCAACCGAAAGTGCTGACTCAGGGTTATTTATCTTAAAATTACTGATATCAGAAGTTACAAGCCCTCCGACTGCCGGCCCGTCTATTGTAATCGAGGACGGATTAAGCCACACATCACCATCTGTCCCGGAAACAGTCTGTTGTATTATATACACATTAGTCTTACGCTTATCAAGTGCTGACTGATTGTAATGCAATTTGATTTTATCCGACATGGATATTTTGTCGTATGGTTCATAAGCCACAAAGAGGCTCGGAAATTCACTCTTGTCCTCTTCTATCGTTCCTGTTGCCAGAACCATTTCATCCGTAATGTATTTCTCGGCTCCGTATGTATATGTTACCGTAACATAATAATTATATGAATCGCCATCAATATCAACATACAAATCGCACGTTTTCTTTATTCCGGAGCCGTCAGCAGCTTCATATCCTTTAAGTCTTGTCTGGGCTTCCTTATCATATTTGTATATCTGGAACATACATGATATTGAATTGTTTCCGTAAAAATCTTTAAGTGCAGGTACATTATAAGAATCCTTGCGTCCGGTCATAGTAACGTCAATATAGAATTTCTCACCGCCTGCGCCTTCAAAATATCCGGATGATGCGGATTTTCTCCAATCGCGTACATTGTGATATGTGATAACATTATTTCCATCCGGATCCTTAATTTCCGAATAATCATCATCATCTACAAGTTTCTTGAGTGCCGATAACGGATTTGCGGAAAAATACTCTGCAACGCTCTGTGCAGCAT
>ENA-ORND01001041-ORND01001041.1-human-gut-metagenome-genome-assembly--contig:-NODE-1041-length-20512-cov-4.116342_pt1 | contig 20512 bp, 19 predicted proteins | sample MGYA00242111_ERZ509014 | MGnify/ENA primary metagenome ERZ509014 (study PRJEB26280, sample SAMEA2338694) | human gut metagenome | biome: human gut; feature: human-associated habitat; material: faeces... | reverse complement strand
ATTTGTAATGGATGAAAAAAGAATAAAAAGAAGTGGAGTAAATTATATAGATAAAGTACATTACCAAAGATATATAGATTTTGATGATTTTAAAAATAAAAATGAAGGGGAATATTATTATTTTACTAGATATGGAACAAAAGCATATAGTGAGATAGATTTTTCTGATAAAAATAAAAATTATTATTTAATATTTGGAAAAGAAAGTACAGGGATACCAAAAGAAATACTTCATAATAATTTAGATAAATGCTATAGAATACCAACCAGTGAGAATATTAGGGCATTAAACCTATCTAACTGTGTAGCATTAATAACATATGAAGCATTAAGACAACAAAATTTTCCGAATTTATTAAGAAGTGATCCTTTTAAAGGAGAAGATTATCTAAAAAAAGAAGATGGCCTTAATCAATAAAGCCATTCTTTTTTAATTTATCAATAATTTTACCAGTGGATACATCTCCTTCAATTCTAGTAGCGGTCGTTTTTTCCTCTCCATTTTTAATAAATATAGTAACAGGAGTACCACCATCAAAACTAATTAACTTATTAAATTTTTCTAAGTCAGTTTTATTATACTTATCAATATCAGTATAGTAAATATTAATTTTATATTTATTAGCTACTTTTCTAAGTTTAGGTTTATAATCATCACAATGAGAACAAGTAGTACGAGAAATACAAACTACGAAATCTTCTTTATTCTCAATTTTAGTTGCTAATTCATTATAATTCAGTTCAACTAAACCATTATCACTACTATTAAATAATAAATATCCTATTCCTACACCAAGTAAACAAATTACAATAATCATAATTATATTTTTTTTATTTTTCATAACATCACCAAAATAATAATATCACTTTTTTATAAAAAATGCAAAAACTTCTTTTAAATTAAGTAAAAAAATGATATAATAAATTATAGAATAGAGCAAGGGTGAAATGATATGAGTAAGAGACTATGTCAATTTATTATGATAACTATAATTTTTTTTAGTATTCCTATTTGTAAAGCTGATTGTAGCAATGAAGAAATTGCTGATTTAAAAAAAGAGGTAAATAAAGTAAAAGTTGAATATGAACATATAGATGATTTTGAAACTGATGATGGAGAAAAGGATTATAATAGATTTAATGTGAATATTATTAATATACCTAATAATTATTATATTATGTTTGATGATGGATTAAACTATAAACTTGTTCCAACTGATGGTAAAATTACTCAAATATTAAGTAATGGAAAATGGACTATAAAAATATATTCGGATAAATGTGATAATGTAATTGATACTATTACTTTTAGATTACCTAAATTTAATATTTATTCTTTGGATCCTTTATGTAAAAATATTGATGGTGAAAAATTTCCTTTATGTGGTAAATATTATGAATATGAGGTTAGTTATGATAGTTTTAAAGAAAGAGTAGAACACTATAGAAAAACATATAATATTGATAATAATAGTGATAATAAGCAAGTTCAAAAAAGTAGTTTTTTTGATACTATACTTGATTATATTAAAAGTAATGTTATATATATAGTAGGTGGCTTAGTTTGTGTACTATTTATTTTAATAATAGTATTAGTTATTAGAAAGAAAAAAAATAGAGGAGTTTTAAGTTAATAGGTTGATATGGAGGAGTTTTTTATGAATAGAGTAAGAAAAAGAATAATTTTATGTTTATTTATATTTACTTTAGTCTTTTTGTCTTCTGATGTTGTACTAGCGGAAGCTGGTTCTTGTGGTGAGGTACGTTATGATATTACTGATTTTAATATTAACAATGAAAAGATAACTATTAAAGGTTGGGCTTTTATCAGTTGTACACAAAACTATACTGAATATAATGGTGGTGATAGTACTATTAAAAAAACTGGTGGTGGACAAAAAATTAAAATTAGGGCTATAGATGAAAATGGAAATCAAGTTGGTAATGCGGTGGAAGTTAATGGTTCTAATACTCCTAGAAATTATAATTTTTATTGTCAACAATACTTTTTTCAAAATTCAAAAAGTGAATGTACTAATGTATATAATGGTAGAAATATTCCTAAACCACTTGTTGATCTTGTTTGGAATAATAAATGTGAAGATGGAAAAAAAGCTAGTCAGTGTTTATATCAAGATATAGGCTTTTCTATAACATTTGATACTTCTTCATGGGAAGTTGATGATGGAGAAAGAATTAGATTTCAATTAGCAGTTACTAATCAAGATTATAAAGAAAAATATGGTAAAGAATATTCTAATTGGAATGTAATTTCAATAAATAAAGCTGTTAAACCTAAGAATAATAGTGATTATGTAGAAATTGAAAAAAATAATTCTGGTGAATATTTGAGAATGATAGTTCCTGAGGGTATTTTTACTGATGTTAATGGGGATTATGTTGTTGAAGATGCTAATGGTAATAAGTGTAATTGTACTGCGGTTAGAAAAGATTATAGTAGTTGTAAGCCTTGTTCATGGAGTGATGCAGTTCAGGGCCAAAGTTATAAGATTTCGTCTTATACTGGTGCTAGTTTTGTTAATGGTTATATGAGTTCAAGTGTTAATAGTTATACTTTGATGTCTGGTACAACAACCCATTCTCCTGGTAAATATGTTGTAAGAGTTAGTAATACTTGGGATAATGTTGCTACTAGAAAACGTTATCCTGGAGATGCTAAGGATATGGTTGTTCAAGCTTCATGGGTTATACCTAATGGTGAGTTTGTGATTAGAGTATATAATGATAAGAAGTGTACTCCAACTAGTCCTAGTATTAGTGCTAGTTGTAACAAATCTAGCCAAACTTTTTCAAGTACTTGTGATGAATTAACAGTTAAGGCTAATGCTTCTAATGGAGAAGTTAAAGCTAATGTTAAGGTATCACAAAGTGGTTCTATTACTACTATTTTAACTCCTGATACTACTTATGCAGGTGGAGGATTTAAATTTGGAATAATATATTATAATACTATATCATGGAATTTAATTAAATTATATAAGGGTAGTATTAGTGATATTACTAGTGAAATGAAAAATAAGTTAAAAGATAATTTTGTAAATAATTTTGGTTTAAAGAATGTTAAGTTTGGTAATGAGAGTATACCTGATGATTATTTTAGACAGAATATAAAGTGTCAAGAAACTGGTAGTTTTAATGAAGGTGATACACTTACTACTATGTGTATTGTTTATTTACCTAATTCAGTAGTAGAAAATTATACTGGTAATGTTACTTATAAAACCACGGATAATAATCTTGGCTTAAACAATAAATATTATACACCCTTAACTTGGAATACTAAAAATAAATATGAAATTACTGCTACTATTTATGGTATGGATAGACTTAAGGAATCTTCTGTTATAGCGGATAGTAAAAATAAAGGTACAGCATGGACTGGTAAATGGGAGACTACTTTAAATGGTGCAAGTAGTAATTGTGCAATTGACTTATATCCATTGTATGGACAACCCACAAAGAATAAAGATAAATTTAAATATATTTTTATATATAGACCAATTGATTTAAATAATCCATTTCCTAATAGAAATCCAGGAATGAATTGGTATGATTGGTATAATAATACTAAAAATAAAGAAAGACTTGAAAGCTCTTATGATAGAGAGCAATATTCTATTACTTTAGATAGTCAAAAGACTAGTGAGATTAAGAAATATAATAAAGATGAACTTAATAAAGGTGGCTATTTTGATTGGAAAACTATGGATGATGGAGAAAGTTCATTTATTGATAAATATTTTGATAAGAAAAGAAATAACATAGTAGGTGATAATTCATGAAATGGTCTACAGTAACAGTAGGGGTTATGATATTAGGAATAATAGGAGTTTCAATAATATTATTATTTCAACAATTAACTACTACTAATGAAAACGATTATTATTTATTAAAAGAAATCACTGAAGCCGCTATGGTCGATTCAATAGATATATCATACTATAGAGAAACAGGTAATTTAAAAATAGTAAGAGAAAAATTTGTAGAAAACTTTACTAGAAGGTTTGCTGAATCGACATTGATTATTGGAACTAAGTACACTATAAAGTTTTTTGATGTTATGGAAGAACCACCTAAGGTATCTGTTAGAATTGATACAGGAATAGATAATTATAAGATATATAATACTAGTGGTGACTATAAGGTATTAAATCAATTGACTGGTATATTTGAATATGTTGGTAAGGATGATAATGGTAAAGCTATAACGAAAATAGATAATCCTTATGAAGAAAAAGAAAAGAAGATGACTTATTATTCAATAGTTAAGAAGAGTAATGCTACTGGTAAATATGATACGACATTAGAGTTAAATTTACCTGATGAACTGGTTTCGGGTAAGATTAAGAATGTTACTTTGTCAAATGTTGAATATCAAGATGCTAGTAATTTGACACAAGGAGAACTTAATACTGCTATATTACAAAGAGATATATATTTTAAAAATGCTAATAATGATTATGATTACTTTTTAACTCTTGCAAACATAGAAAAAAACATGTATAATAGAAATAGTATAAAGATAAGTAAGCAAGATGAATATAAAATATCTATTAATAGTATTAGTAGTGGTAGTAAGGATTATGCAATTATTAAATATATAACAACTTGGAAATATGAAGAATATAAATATAAATTAAGTTAAAGAAAATAAAAAGGAGGAAAATTATGAATAACTTAAAAGCTTCAATGAAAAAATTTCTTGGTAACAAGAATACTGTTACCATATTAGGTATTATAGTATGTTTAGTAGTACTATATATCGGTTACAATTATCGTATTAATTCGAAGGTGGAATTAGTACAAGTACCTTATGCAAGGGAAACTATACAACCTAGAACATACATAAAGAAAGATATGATTGGAACTATGAATGTACCTAAGTCATTCTTAGTAGGTAACTATTATACTAATATAAATAGTATAGTAGGAAAATATTCCAATTATAACACTATAATAGCAAAAGGCAGTTTATTCTATTCTGATTTAGTAGTATCAGGAGATGAATTACCGGATTCAGCATTTGCCGATGTTCCAGAAGGCTATACAGTAATAAACTATCCAGTTACCATAGCATCTACTTATGCAAATTCAATGGCACCAGGTAGTCATATTAATATTTATTATAAATCATTAAATGATAATGGTGAGGTAATGTTTGGAAAATTCATAAGTAATATTGAAGTACTAGATGTTAAAGATTCATCTGGACAACATGTATTTGAAAATAGTGATGAAACAAGGACTCCAGCATACATGCTATTTGCAGTTCCTGAAGAAACCCATTTACTATTAAGAAAAGCATTATACTTAGATGACTATGATGTAGAATTAATATTAATACCAAATACTGAAACTTTAACTGAGAAAGATACTGTTAAAGTAAGTAGCCATGATATTGAAGAATTTATTAATTCTAAGACTGTATTTGTATCAGTTGATGATTTACCTGATATTACTGATAAAGTAGCAGAGAAGAATGATCAAAATAGTACTGATAATAAAACTAATCAATAAGTTGAATAAATAAAAAGGAGGTTAAAGTATGGATGAGGCTTTTACCCAAATAGACTTTGGCCCTATTAAACCTTTTCTAGAAAATGATGATGTTACAGATATATCTTATAGTAATAATGGACAAGTTTGGTTAAAGACATTGTCACAAGGAGTATATAGAGTAGAAAACACTGGAATCAATAATCAATTAATGGAAAAAATAGCTTTCCAGTGTGCTAACTCTATGGGTAAATCTTTTAATATGGCTAATCCTTTTCTTGATGCAGAATCTGCTGAATTAAGAATGAACTTTGTACACGATTCTATTGCTAAGAATGGAATAGCGGTATTAATAAGAAAAACTCCTGCTAAAATAAGATTACAAAAAGATAAGATAATAGCAGAGGATTATATAAGGCTAAATATTCATGATTTCTTATTAAAGTGTGTAGAGGGACATTGTAATATTTTAGTAAGTGGAGAAACAGGATCTGGTAAAACAGAATTCATAAAATACCTAGCAGCTCACACAAAAGAAAATGAAAAAATAATAACAATAGAAGATACCTTAGAATTACACTTAGATAAAATATTTCCTCATAGAGATATAGTAGCTATGAAGACTAATAATATAGCTTCATATTCTGATGTGCTAGTAACTTGTATGAGACAAAATCCTAGATGGATATTACTATCCGAAGTAAGAAGTGCCGAAGCCGTAATGGCTGTTCGTAACAGTATATCATCTGGTCATAATATTTTATCTACAATACATGCTGATAAAGCAGAATCAATTCCAAGTAGAATGTATAGTTTATTAGAAACAAATCAAGATGTAGAACAATTTTTAACAACTATTCATAGATATGTACAATTAGGAGTTCATATCAAAGGATATTATAGTCAAAAATATAAAAGATTTCATCGTGAAGTATCTGAGGTAGTAGAATTTTATGTTACTGATGATAATAAAGCAGAATACAAAATACTATATAAAAAGACTCCAGACGGACATGAAACAGTGGCTAACCCATCAAAATATTTATTAAGTTATTTAGAAAGTCAGGGAGTAATAATGCCACCAGACATCTTAGTAAAAGAAGAATTTAAATCAATTGATGATACTAAAGTAACAGATAATAATGAATTTGTAATAGATAATAGTATAGTAAAAAATGAATTACCTCAAAATAATACTATAAATAATAATGTAAATAATAATGTAAATAATAATCCTAATATAGCGTGGAGCGTTCCAAACATTATAAACCAAAATAATAATCCACAAAATATTCAAGGAAACATACCAAATCCAAATATGTACACTAATCAAAGTATACCAAGACCAATAAATATAAATAATATAAGTAACAGATAAGGTAGGTGATATAATGGAAATAATTATAATAGGAATAATTATAATATTTATAGTTTCGTATCGTACAAAACAAGGAGAATCCGTATATAAATTTATTTCTGAACAAGCTATAAATACATATAAAAAAATAGAACCTTATTCCTTTAAAGTAATGAGAGATAAAGTAAAGGAATTAGGCTTAGAATATACACCTAGACAATATCTATTTCAAATATTAGCCTTTGCAGGTTTAGCAGGAGGTATAAGTTATTTATATTTTTATAATTTATTCATATCAATAATATATATCATAATAGCAGTATCATTTATACCATATATAACATACCTAAGATGTAAAAGACAATATAGTGAATATATATTTGAACAAGTACAAGTATATTGTACTAATACTATAATGGAATTTGCTACTACTCAGGCTTTTGTAAAATCACTTGAAGGAGTAGTAGAATCAGGAATATTAGAAGAACCATTATTATCAGATGTAAAGACTATGATAGCTTTATCCTATGAAAAAGGAGATGTCTATGATTCAATAAAATATATGGATACAAAGTACCCATATTATATGGTAAAAAATATGCATCAACTATTTTTACAAGTAACTAAAGAAGGTGCTAAAGATACTGAAGAAACATTTGAAAATATGCTATCAGATATCGATATATTAGTAGAGGGAGTATATAGAGATAGAACAGACAGAGCAAACTTCCATAGACAGTTTATAATATTTGGAATAGCATTATATGGAATGGTAGCATTAATACAATTATTAATAGGCCAAGAAACATACATAGCCATGATAGATAATTTCTTTATTAGATTATTTGTTCATGCTGTAGTAATAATAAATAGTTGTTTTCTTCTTAATGGAGAAAAATATTACAACGAGAATGTAGGTGCTGAGTAATGTATATAGAGATGCTTATAATAGCAGTAGTAGTATTTTACATTTTCATTGTAAATAAAAAAATAAATACTTCTGGAATGTTTGGAAGTAATAGTAAATTAACAAATATATTAAAAGAAAAAGACTATGATTTTCTTTTAATAGCTAAATATGGTGATAGAGTATATGATCCAAATGAAGTGTTTATGAAGAGAGTAAGAAATGGAGTATTAGTAACAGTAATATTAGTTTTCTTATTTCTATCACAATTAAGTTATTTAACTGTAATAATAGCATTAGTAATTGGATATTTAGTATTTAAAAGCCAATATCTAAGTTTAAGAAGATGGTATAAACAACATCTAAATTATATAGATTCATTACTACCATATTACTTAAAAACACTTGAAGTATTAATTCATCATTATACAGTGCCAGTAGCACTTGCTAAGAGTGTAGATGATGCCCCTGAAGTATTTAAGCCAGGATTAAAAAGAATGCTAGCAAGAATAGAATCAGGAGATTCATCAATAGATCCATATATGGATTTTGCTAAAGAATACCCAGTAAGAGATTCAATGAGAATGATGAGATTATTATATAGATTAGGCTTAGGAGAACAAGAAAAGAAACATCAACAATTAGTTTCATTTTCTAAATCAGTATCAAATCTTCAAGCTAAAGCTAGAGAAATGAAATATCAAGCAAGACTTGGAACAATGGAAAGAAAAACATTAATAATGATGGTTGTAACAGGAGCAGGGTCATTATTACTATTATTGATTTCAATATTTATATTAGTATCAACTGTATAATATTTGAAATATATAAAAAAGAATAAAAAAATATATATAAGAAAGAAGGTGAAAAAATGAAAGAAGCAACAGGTGAAGTTTCAATGACAGTTATTACTATCGTACTTTTAGTAGCAGTATTAGGTATTGGTATGTTCTTATTTGGAAAAGAAGGAGCACCAGGCAGAAAATGGATTGAAGGAGTTTTCAATAATATTGGTGCAAAAGGTGATGATGCTCTAAATAATATGGGTAAATAATAAATAAAAGTAGGTGATAATAATGAGAGATTCAGTTGGTGGAACATTTATGATATATGTACTAATAATATTTTTATCAGTTTATATTGTTTTTGTAGCAGTAGCTTTTAACTATGCAAGAGCATTTAGAGTAAAAAATAAAGTATTAGATATCATAGAACAAAATGAAGGAATACAAGAAATGGAAAATAGTAATAACTTACAAGGAATAACTTCAGGTGTTTTCGGACAAATTAATGATTATTTGCAGAGTATTTCTTATCGTGTAAATGATATAGGAGAAAGTAACTGCAAAGGATATGATTATATAAATGAAGATAGAGGTTATTGTATAGCTAAAATAGATCAAAATAGTTCTATAGATGGCATTACTAGTAGTTATTATAAGGTAAGAACTTTTGTTTATATAGAATTTCCATTTTTAAAACTAAAATTCACAATACCAGTAAATGGAGAAACACGTCGTATAGAAAGGATAAATAACTAATGGATACAGTCATATCAAATAAATATAGTAGTGTATTAAATGAATTAGATATTGAAGTATCAAAAAAGTTAGAAGGAGAATATACTGTTGATGAAATAATATCTCAGTTTAAAAACTTTTTCTTTAATAAAATGTTTTTAGATATAACTGCTATTAAAGATTATAAAGATTTAACTAATTTACAAAAACTATCAATGAGTATAGATATGGATAAAGTAATATTATTATTAGATAAAGATGATAGTATAAGTGATTCCGAACAATTTTTAGCTAAATTAGTTAATATGGGTATTTATAATTTTACCAAAGATCAAAATAATTTGATGTATCTATATACTAATCCAAATGTATATCGTGATGTAGCTTATTTACAAAAAATTGTTCCAGAAGATAATGGAAACACAACTGATTCTTCTCATTTAATACCTAATAGAAGAGTTATTGGAATTAAGAATATTACTGATTCAGCAGGTTCTACTTCACTAATATATATGCTAAAAAAAGTATTAAGTAGTTATTATAGTGTAATGGTATTAGAAGTTAATAAGAGAGACTTTACTTATTTTAAAGATAATGATGCTTTAACTGTTAAAGAAGATGAAATTTCTAATGTTATGGATAAATATAATAATATTGATATATTTTTATTAGATTTAAATAAATCTAATAAGGATTATTTATGTACTGATGTATTATATTTAATTGAACCATCCATACTTAAATTAAATAAGTTAGCTATGCTTAATCCTAAACTAATTAATGATATTAAAGGTAAGATGGTAGTACTAAATAAGAGTGTTTTATCAAAATCAGAACAAGCTGATTTTGAGGTAGAGACTGGTATTAAAGTATTTTATAATATACCTCCTTTAAATGATAAAAAAGATAATAGTGATATATTATTACCTTTATTAGAGAAATTAGGTTATATTAAGAAAGAAGAAGAACAAGAGAAGAAGAAAAGTATATTTGATTTCTTAAAGTTTAAATAGTAGAAATACTATTTTTTAATGGAATATAGAATAAGAAAGCAAGAAAAAAGATAGACTTTTAAATATTCAAAATGAAAAATTAGAAGCAAAAACAAAGTCAAGATAACCAAAACTATGTAAAGAAAAGTCAAAACAATTGACTTTTACATAAATATAGTGTATTATATAAGTATATTTAAGGAGGGAACTATATGTTTATGATAGACATTTGTACAGATCCAGAATTTGCTCCAATATGGAACGTTGTTGGAATAGTAATCAATATTATTTGGATAGGAGTACCTATATTATTAATCGTATTAGGATCAATTGATTTAGGTAAGGCAGTTATTTCAAGCAAAGAGGATGAAGTAAAAAAAGCAAAAAAATCACTTTTAAACAGATTTCTATATGCCGTACTTGTATTCTGCGTAGTATGGATTGTCCAAATAGTTATGGGAGCAATTACTAAAATTGGTATTAAAGGCTCAGACACTAGTTCATGGGATAAATGTTGGCAACAAATAAGAAAATAATGAACATATAAAAGAAATCACAAAAAAATGATTTCTTTTTTTTATTTTATATGCTATAATTTAATTATAGTGAATTCTTATGTCTAATGAACGGAGTGAAAAATTATGAAGAAGAAAATATTATTATTAATTATAGCTATATTTAGTTTTACTTTATATGTTGGGAAAGTAGAAGCAGATACTAAATGTCCAAACAGTACTGATAAAGTAGTTGATGGTCATTGCTGCCCTGAAGGCTATACAGCAAAGGTTGTTGAAAAAAGTTCATATTATTTTTGTCTTAATTCTGATTATTCTGATGAAGAACTAAAAAAATTTTCTTTTGATACTGTTAATGGTGTTTTTGAAAAGATTGATACGGAAGTACCATATGGTAAATGTAGTAGTATGTGTGATAATGTTAATTATTTTAATTGTCAAAGCGGCTCTGGGGTTGCAGGTGGCAATGAGAAATGCACAGCTAAATATAAAGTTGGTGCTGTTTCAAGTGGCCATAAGCTTGGATGCTTTTTTTGTAAAAGTTCTGGCATTGCTGTTTTTGGTGAATGGTCTGATGTATTAAATAGTAAATGTGATGGTGGTAACTGGGAACTTCAAACTAATATCAATTCTAAAAAATCATGTGTTTTTAGTTGCAATGATAAAAATAGTTGTGAAAATGTAAACTGGCTAGCTAAATGTGAATATGAACAACTTAATGTTTCTAATGGAGAAACTAAAGGACAACTTAGTCTTTATTTTAATCAAAACTATATGAAAGTTTTTATTGATGGTTCTGAAATAGATTCAGATATTAAAAATAAAATCAAACTTAAAACTTTATTAGAAAATTATAATAATAGAAAGAAAGGTGCTAGTGGGTGCCCTACATTTATTTATTATATTGATCGTCATTATGTAGATGCATATACTGAAAGTATTTCAAAAGAACTCACTTTAAGTTCAAAAAAGTTTTCTTTATCTAGTGATTGTGATACAAATACTGTTTGTAGTGATAAAATGTATAAATTAAAAGTTAAATCTTCAGATGATGATAATTTTCAGCAAAAGGATTATGATAGTTGCGATGAATTAATAGGTTCTAGTACTAAAGAATTAATTAATAATATAATGAAATGGATAAGGATTGCAGTTCCACTTTTATTGATTGTACTTGGCATTTTTGATTTCGCAAAAGCAACTTTTTCATTAAAAGAAGAAGATATAAAGAAAAATAGAGAAATATTTATTAAGAGAATTGTGGCTGCTGTTTTAGTTTTTCTAGCACCAATTTTGGTAAATTTAATATTAGATTTGGCAAATAGTGTATGGGGCTGGATAAGTCCTGAAACATGCATAAAATAGATGGGAGGCAGTGAATATGATAATATTGAGTGTTGAATCGGTGGCACGTGATGCTCTCAGGAGCTTGATGCTTTCTTTATGTAATATCATATATAGATTAATATCTTTTGTTTATGAGGTGTTTTATAATTTAGGAACAGCAAGACTTTTGTTTGATAGTGATGTTCAACCGATATTTAGAAAAGTAGGGTTGATTATTGGATTGTTTATGGTATTTAGAGTTGCGTTTGCTTTTATTCAGTATGTTGTTAATCCGGATACAATGTTTGATAAGCAAAAAGGTATTGGCAAAATTATAGTTAAAGTTATTGTTTCAATAGTTTTGTTAGGAAGCACACAATATCTTTTTAATGCTGCTTTTACAATTCAAAACAAAATATTAGAGTCACAAATATTAGAAAAGGTTATTCTTGGTGGAGAGTATACAGAAACTGAAAGTGGAATGAGAGACTTTGGTTCAAATCTAAGTTCAACATTTTTTACTTCATTTTATAGAATTAATGATGATTCAAATTTGGCAAATTCAGAAACTTATAATTTATGTAAAAATATATTAGGTGAGAATAATGAAGAACTAAAAGAAAACATCAGAACAAGTTCTGGTTCTATAACTGGTACAGGTGCCAATGTATGTTTAAATTTAAAATCAGAATATAATAATGACGATAGTAATATTGATGAAGCAATTTCAAAAAATAAAATTGATAAGGAAGAATATATTATTAATTTTGATGGCGATGGATTGGTTGCATTATTGGTAGGCGGACTTTGCTTGTATACTGGATTTATGTTTACTTTTCAAGTTGCAGTTAGATTAATTCAACTAGCATATCTTGAATTAATTGCACCAATTCCAATTATTATGTATATAACTCCTAAAGGTGATGAGCAACTAAAAAAATGGGGAACTCAATGTACTACAACGTTTTTAGATTTCTTTTTAAGAGTTGCAATTATATATTTTGCAAAATTTATTGTTGAAATTATTCTAAATTCTAATGCTTTAAACATATATGCTGATTCTAATGGCTTTGAAAGCCTTTATCTTACTTGTATTATGATTATAGCAACATTAATTTTTGTTAAAAAGGTTCCTAATTTATTGAAAGAAATATTCCCTTCACTTGGTGGTGCTGCTGCATTTGATTATGGTTTAAGTTTTAAAAAGCAAGTTGTTGAACCTTTAAAATGGGCCTATAATACACCACTTGGCTGGGGATTAAAACTTGGAAAAAAAGCTGCAGTTGCTGGTATTGGAGCCATAGATAGAAAAATGCATGGTTTGCCAAAGCCAAGGAATAAATTACTACAATGGTTTGATAAGTTGACTCCAGGACGTGCTGAATATATTAAAAACAGAAATCAAGCTATTGCTGACCGAAAAGAAAGGGAAAGAAAATATGAACTTGGTAGAAAGTATGCTACAGATTCCCAATATTCATATACCGATAGTGATGGTGAAAGAAAACTAAATGCTGAAAAAGCCTTTAAAAATAAAGAATACATTAATTCATATAATGAATTAAAGAAAGCTAAGAAAAACAGAAGTATTGCTCAGAGTGAACTAGAAAGTGCTCAAAGAGAAGCAAGTGCAGCCTACAGTCTTTCAAGAAATAAAGATGAATCGGATAAAGATTATAAAGCAAGAAGAGATAAAGCGATTGCAGTTGCTGAAGCTAAAGTAGATAAAGCAAGAAAGAAATTTAATTCTATGGATGGAATATTTGAGCAAGTAAAAGCTAAGCATGAAAGCATTAAGAAAATATATACAAAAGATGCCCAAATTGAAGATGCATTTAAATATTATCAAGACATTAATGAAACTCAAAAACCATTTGATGATGAAAATGGATCAGATGGAAATACAGGTGGAGGCCAAGGCGGAAGTCAAGGCGGAGGCCAAGGCGGAAGTCAAGGCGGAAGTCAAGGAGGAAGTCAAGGCGGAAGTCAAGGCGGAGGCCAAGGAGGAAGTCAAGGCGGAAGTCAAGGAGGAAGTCAAGGCGGAAGTCAAGGTGGAGGCCAAGGCGGAAGTCAAGGTGGAAGTCAAGGTGGAGGCCAAGGCGGAGGCCAAGGCGGAGGCCAAGGAGGAAGTCAAGGCGGAAGTCAAGGCGGAGGCCAAGGCGGAAGTCAAGGCGGAAGTCAAGGTGGAGGCCAAGGCGGAAGTCAAGGTGGAGGCCAAGGCGGAGGCCAAGGCGGAAGCCAAGGAGGAAGTCAAGGCGGAGGCCAAGGAGGAAGTCAAGGCGGAGGCCAAGGTGGAAGTCAAGGCGGAAGTCAAGGTGGAGGCCAAGGCGGAGGCCAAGGCGGAAGTCAAGGCGGAGGCCAAGGTGGAAGCAATACTAAAATTAAGTATCCAACATCTTTTGCAGATGCAATGTTAATATTTGGATTTTCACTTAGTGATAAAGATAAAATAAGTTCAAAAGATGTAAGAAAAAGATTTATTCAATTGTCAAAGAAACACCATCCTGATCTTAATCCTAATGATCCTAATGCCGAAGAAAATTTTAAAAGTATAAATCGTGCTTATGAGTTACTTTGCGAAGTATATGGAAGATAATAAAAGGAGTGTGATACATAGTGAATGGATATTTAGTACCTGCTAATGCTAAGAGGGGTACATTGATATTTAATATATTTAGACCAGTAGACTTAATAATGTTTAGTGTTGGTGCTGGGTTATCATTATTGCTATTAATGATAACTCAGTCATCAAGTACATTAGTTGTAATACTATCTTGTCTACCAGTAGGTATAACTGGTTTACTAGTAGTACCGATACCAAATTATCATAATGTACTTTGTGCAATACAAAGCATATTAAGATTCTACAATGAAAGAAGAAATTATATATGGAGAGGTTGGTGTTTTTATGGCGAATTTGGAAGCGAAGACAAAAACAAAAAGTAATTCTAAATATACTGAAGATTGGATACCTATTAGAAATATTTCTAATGGTATGATAGTATTAGATAATAAAAAGAAAGTAACAGGTGTTAAAATAAGACCTAGAAATATCTTTATATTAGATCAAGGTACTCAGGATAATGTATTAATAGCATTAAAAAACTTTTATAATATGATTGATTTTGAGTTTTGGCTTATATCAGCAGACCGTCCAGTAGACTTAAATAATTACTTAGCTAGATTACAATTATTATATAATCAGACTCCTAATCCAGCAGTTAGAAAGTTAATTAATCAAGATATTGATAAAGCCAATGATTTTATGAATAATAATATTACTGATACTGAGTATTATATCTTATTTAAAGAAAAGAATGATGATTTAATTCAGAAAAGACTTAGAACATTAGTTACTGGATTAGCTAATGCAGGACTTGAAGCTACTCAAGTATCAAATGATGATTTAAGAATAATATTAGATAATTTTCTTAATAGTGGAATGACTACTAATTTTGGGACGGTGATTTCGTAATGAGTTTTAAAAGTGAACTAGCTCCTAAAGGATTGCAATTTAATCCTTCTGATTTTGTAATAAGTGATAAGTATGCAACTATACTTACTGTAATATCTTATCCTAGATTTATTGGTCCTGGATATCTATCTAATTTAACAAATATGTCTGGTGTTAAGTTAGTTATTAAACATATTCCAGTACCATTTACTGTACTTGCTAAAATGTTAAATAAAGAAATATCAGATTTAAGAAGTAGATATCAACAAGAAAAAGATAGAACCATTCAAGAAAGAATAAGACAAGATGTTGACTCTTTAGAATATTTTATTCAACAGTTTACTGCTTCACAAGCTAAGACTTTTGATTTTCAAATGCATATTATGATAACTGCTAATACTAGAGAAGAACTTGAAATGAAAAAAGTAAATATTAAAAACTATATGGATGCTATGGAACTTAGAGCAGTACCATTAAGATTTGAACAGGAGAGAGTACTTAAGTCTATACTTCCAATATTTGAAAAACAGCCTATTGAGGATAGAATAGGTACTCCTATGCCATCACCAACAATGGCTGCTATGTATCCTTTTATATTTGATAGTATTAAAGATGATGGTTTATCTACTTTACTTGGTGTAGATTTCTCTGGCGGTGTAGTATTATTTAATCAGTTTTTATATCAACTTAAGAAAGAAAGCAATAGAAATAATGCTAATATGATTATTTTAGGTACATCAGGTAGTGGTAAATCTACAGCGGCTAAATTAATTCTTAGAAGTCATATCCGAAATGGCTACCAAATAGTAGCAGTCGATCCTGAAGGTGAAATAAGTGAAATGACTAGGATGTATGGCGGTGATGTTGTAGATCTTGGTAAAGGCGGAGAATACGGAATGGTAAATCCACTTGAAGTAATTATGGATGCTGATGAGAATGAGATTAGAAATGGTTTAGGATATACTGTTTTAAATAAAACATTACAATCTTTAAAAGCATTTATGAAATATTATTCTCCTGATATTGAAGAAGATGTACTAGCTTTATTTAGTGGTGTAGTGCAAGATACTTATGCTAGATTTGGTATTACATTTACTTCAGACTTTTCTAAGTTTACATCAAAAGATTATCCAACCTTTAGTGATGTATATATTACTGTTACTAGTAAATTAACATCTATGACTGAGAAAACTCATGAAAGAGATGTAATGGAAAGACTAGAGTTAAAATTAAGACCATTAGTTAGAGAATTAAAGTATTATTTTAATGGACATACATCAATAAATACAGAAAGCGATTTTCTAGTATTTAATATTAAAGAATTAATGAATTCTGATGCTAATATAAGAAATGCTTTACTATTTAATGTACTTAAGTTTGCTTGGGGATTGTGTTTAAATCCAAATGTAAATACTGTATTATCAGTAGATGAGGCTCATGTTTTACTAGGAGCTAAAAATGAACTTGGTGCTGAATTCTTAGCTCAAGTACAAAGAAGAGCTAGAAAATATAATACTGGTACTATTATAATTACACAACAACCTTCAGACTTTGTAGCAGATGGAATATTAATGCATGGTAAAGCAATATTTGACAACTCATCTTATTATTTAGTAATGGGATTAAAGAAACAAGCAGTAGAAGACTTAGCTATGTTAATAGATTTGAATGATAATGAAAAAGAGTCAATAAAAAGATTTAGTCAGGGTGAAGCATTATTTGTATGTGGTAATAGAAGAATGCAAATAAATGTAATAGTAACTGAAGATGAATTAGAGTCATTTGGCTCAGGTGGTGGTTTATAACTACTATTAGGTGGTGAGAATTATGGAAGAAAAAGAAACTGAAAATAGTAAAACAAAAATGTTATGGAAAAGTTTACCGTTAAAGATAAAACTAATAATAATTGGTGTTGCTATTACGTGTTTCTTTTTCTTAATAATTTTTGTTGTATTATTTTCGGTATTTGTGGATGTTGGATTAATTGATATTGCTGAAGGAACTACAGGAAGTGGTAGTAGTAATTATTCTTATATTAGTTCTTCAACTAGTTATTGGTGGCCTATTGGTAGTAATGAAACTACTAGTGTAGGTGGAGCCTTATTTGCTGGAGGAGATCCGGTTGCTACTGTTATTACTTCTTATTTTGGTGGTAGAATTCATCCTATTACTGGAGAAAAAAGTGATCATACTGGTACGGATATTGCTTCTTACGGTGGGGCTAATTTAAATATTATAGCAGTTCAAAGTGGTACAGTTATTTATCCTACTAAGAATGATAAAGTTAATTGTTCATCATCGGGAAATGATTTATCTTGCGGTGGTGGATATGGTAATTATGTCATGATTCAACATGCTGATGGTAATATTTCTTTATATGCACATTTATATGAAAATAGTATTACGGTTAGTGCTGGTGATCAAGTTGGTCAAGGACAAGTTATAGGAAAAATGGGAAGCAGTGGTCGTTCTACTGGAACACATTTACATTTTGAGGTGAGGGTAAATAGCAAAAGAGTAGATGGACTTAACTATGTTTCTGAAGAGAATCCTAGACCTAAAGATAATAAGGGATACGTTGGAGGTAATGATAATCAACAAGCTGTTTGTTTATCTTTAAAGAATGCTGGTTACTCTAATAATTCAATAGCGGGTATTATGGGTAATCTTAAGGGTGAAAATTCAGCATTTAATCCTAGTTTAGTTAATGAAATTGATTGTGTTGGTATTGCACAGTGGTGTTTTGGAAGAAAAGATAATTTAAAATCTACTTATGGTAATGATTGGAATAAGATTAATTCACAAGTTGAATACTTATTATATGAATTAAATGATAGATATCCAACAATAAGAAATTATTTAATGGAAAATCATACTATTGATGATACGACTTATTATTTTTGCATGAATTTTGAGAGACCTGGAGAGGGACCATGTAAGGCTGGTAATAGACAAAAATTTGCTAATGAATTAATAACTTATATTAATAATGGTTGTAATTAAGGAGATAAGATGAAAAAAGATGATATTAGAACTTTTGTAGTAATAATTATAATTTGTACTTTGATAACAGGATTAGTTTTGTTTTTAAATAGGAAAAGTAATAGTGATAAATTAGAAGTTGTTGATGAATATAATAATTTTTTTACAATAACTAATTATGTTAATAATTATTTGGAATATTCTTCTACTTATAATGCTAGTAAATTATATGATGTTTTATATTCTGATTATATTGATAGCAAAGGAATAACTATTAATAATTTATTTGATTATTTAAAAGAATATTCTATTGATACTTCAGTTGAAGTAAATAAGATTGAATATGTTAGTGTTAAAAATAATTATATTTATTATATTCAAGGTAAACTTAATGAAATGACTTTTGATACCACTAATGTTATTGATGATGATTTTAGAATAATTGTAATAGTGGATTTTGATAATTCTACTTATGCTGTATATCCTCTTTCTGATAAAGATGATTACAAAAAGATTATTGATAGTATTAAGAAAATTAATATAGATAGTAATAGTAATAATAGGACTATTAAGTCTGATTTAATTACTAAGGAGAAGATTTGTGTATTATATTTATCTGATTATGTTAATAAGTTAAATTATGATATAGAGGAAGCTTATAAATTACTTGATGATACTACTAAGAAAAATTATTCTTTAGAAAAATTTAAAAGTTATATTAATAATAATTTTGATAAAATTACAACTGATGCAGATAAATGTTTATTTGAGACTGTTGGTGATAAGAGAATATATACTGTTATTGATAAGAATGGTAATAGATATGTTTTTAGAGAAAATGGTATTATGAATTATAAGGTTAATTTTTATTTGAATGATGAAGAAAGTGAATCTTAAGTAAATAAAAGAATATCTTGAAAAATAGATATTCTTTTTTATTCTAAAACATTTACAATTCAAACTATTAATGCTATAATAAAGTTAGTAATTTTGGAGGACGATAAGTGTATGAAAATAAAAGTAGAAAAGAAAGATTTAACAATATTTATAGCCTTTTGTGTATTTTTATTATATTTATGTGCAATAGGTGTATTAAATGCCTCTAGTATAGCAACTGAAGGAAAGTTTTATGGTTTTTTACCATTTAAAGCCTTTACTCCAAGATATATAGGAATGACATTTTTCTTATTTTTAGCAGCCCTAATAGGAATTTTTATGGCCGTAAAATCCTATATCTTTGATCGTGATAAAGGCTTTGGTATTACGATAGGTGGAAAAAAAGAAAAAGGTTATTCAAGATGGGCAACTGATAGAGAATTCAAAAATGGTTTAGTAGAAGTAAACATTAAAGATGAAAAAATAGATGCCGCTGGTATAGCCTTACATAGTAAGAAAGGCAAAATGTGGGTAGATAATGGTGAAGATCATTATTTAGTAATGGGTGCTACTGGTTCAGGTAAAACTGTAATAGTAGCAAAACCAATGATAAAGTTATTAGCTAAACATAATGAATCAATGATTTTAACTGACCCTAAGGGTGAATTATATGAAGAGACAGCAGAGCTTTTAAAAGCTGAAGGATATAATATAATAACATTAAACTTTAGAGATCCACAGCATGGTAATGCATGGAATCCAATGAGTTTACCATATCAATTATATAAAGAAGGAAATACTGATAAAGCAATAGAATTATTAGATGACTTAGCGTTAAATATATTATATGAAGAAAAAAATAGCGGAGACCCATTCTGGGAAAAAACTGCTGCCGATTACTTTACCGGATTAGCCCTAGGTTTATTTGAAGATGGAACTCCAGAACAAGTAAATTTAAATAGTTTGAATTTAATGTGTAGTTTAGGAGAAGAAAGATTTGGTGGACCAAACAACAATTACATTAAAGAATACTTTAATGGTAAAGATCCATCAAAACCAGCATATA
>ENA-ORND01001030-ORND01001030.1-human-gut-metagenome-genome-assembly--contig:-NODE-1030-length-20697-cov-5.245567_pt1 | contig 20697 bp, 16 predicted proteins | sample MGYA00242111_ERZ509014 | MGnify/ENA primary metagenome ERZ509014 (study PRJEB26280, sample SAMEA2338694) | human gut metagenome | biome: human gut; feature: human-associated habitat; material: faeces... | reverse complement strand
CCGCCGCTGTCGGCACACGCATTGTGCAGGCGGCGCAGCCCCTTGAGGTACGCTCCCGGATGGCCGCTTCCGCCGCTCTGAGAATTCTGCAACCGGTGTTGCTTTTCATCGCATTTCTTGCGATTGCCATCTGGTTTGTGATCGTGCAGGTGCTGCAGCCCTTAAGTAAAACCGCAAGAGCTGTTGCCAAGCGCTCCCCGTCGTCTCTGGATCCGATTCCTTCAACGGGCCTGCCCTACGAGCTCAGAAGCCTCGTTAACGCCATTAACGATCTGATGCGGCGCTTAGGCGACAGCCTTACCGCGCAGCAGCGCTTTGCTTCTGATGCCGCACACGAACTCAGAACGCCGCTTGCCGCGATCAAGCTGCAGGCGCAGCTTCTTGCGCGCGCCAAAACCGATGAGGACCGCGCCAAGTACGCCGGACGCCTTCAGCAGGGTGTGGCCCGCGCCACAAAACTTGTCGAGCAGCTTTTAACCATTGCCCGACTTGACCCGGACGCCTCCCAAAAACCGATGGCGCCGGCTGACCTTGCCGCAATGGCCAAAGCCGTTGCCGAAGACCTTACCGCACCGGCCGAAGCCAAAGGCATCACGCTCACGGCAAAAACGGAACCCGCCGAAGTCCTCGGCATGCCCGACGCGCTGCGGCTCATGATCACCAACCTCACCGACAATGCCATCCGCTACACGCCCGAAGGCGGGCGCATTGAAATCGGCATTGCCGCCGACGGCAAAGACGCCGTTATTTCCGTCACCGACAACGGCCCGGGCATCGCGCCCGAAGAACGCGAACGCGTCTTTGAGCGTTTTTACCGGGCTCTGGGCACCAAAGTTTCAGGCACCGGCCTGGGTCTTGCGATCGTCCGCCGCATTGTCGCGATGCATGACGCTTCGATTCAGATTGAAGACGGCTTTCCCCGCGCTGACGGTTCCGGATGCGGGGCGCGGTTTGTGGTCCGGATTCCCTTTGACCGCACCAAACTGAACTGACGGTATTCGAATTTCATCGATTTGTCCCGTTACAAATAGACAAATATCCGTTGTCTATGCATAATGCTTCTTAGTTTTTTTCCCTTAGACAGGTTTTTCACATCCGGCCGCTTCCCGAGGTAAGGCAACACCTGCAGTACCGCCTCGTTTTCCCCGCCGCGGCTCACTATTCCCTGCCTGTCTTTTATTACCAGCCAAGGAGCATTTATGTCTGACACGACAACTCCGCAGACCAAAGAAAAAGTCGGTATCGGCGCGTATGTCTCGCTGATTTTTGCCTGCGTGTTTTTTTCCGGTGTTTTAGCCGGCAACCATTGGTGGAGCGTTTTTGACTTCACAAGCCTTAACGGCGGCTTCGGTAAAGTTGTCGCAAGCGTCTCGCAGTCGGCCGACGGCGTCACCGCGGCCTTCTCCAACTTCCGCGGCAAAGGCGGGTCAGGCGCCGTTGACGGCTTCGTGTTTGCCCTCACGCTTGTTCCCACCGTGATGTTTGCGCTTGCCATGATCACGGTGCTTGAGCACTACGGCGCACTGCGTGCGGCCCGTGTGCTGCTCACCCCGATTCTGCGGCCGCTGCTTGGCCTTCCGGGTTCCTGCGGCTTAGCGCTCATTACGTCGCTGCAGTCCACGGACGGCGCCGCGGCGCTTACACGTCAGTTAAAGGACGCCGGTGAACTCAACGAAGCTGAAGTCAACATCTTCTGCCAGTTCCAGTACTCGGCCGACGCCACCATCACCAACTTCCTTTCCTCCGGTGCGGTTTTGTTCACGCTCACCGCGGCTGACGGCAAGCTGGCTGTCCCCACTTCGATCGGCGTGTGCCTCGGGCTCATCCTCGTGATGAAGTTCGTTATTGCCAACGTCATGCGTCTTCTCATGATCCGCTCGTCCAAAAAGGCGGCGAAGTAAAGGCACAGTGAGCGCCACGACAAAATACTGAAAAGGAATTTGAAATGAGCGAAAACAAAACAACAGCGGCTGCCGATCCGCATGCGGGCGGCAAGGAAATGATCACCGACGTCTTTGTCCGCGGTGCCCGTCAGGGCTGGGGCATTGCCATCGGTTCCATGATCCCCAACGTTCTGATGGCCTTTGTGATCATTAAGGCTCTGCAGATCACGGGACTTCTGAAAATCATCGGTGTGGCCTGCGGTCCTCTGATGGCTGTGTTCGGACTGCCCGGCGAATCCGCCACGGTGCTTCTTGCCGCCTGGATGAGTATGGGCGGCGGCGTCGGTGTGGCGATTGCCTTGTTCGGCCAGGGTTTGGTTGACGGCACCCATCTTGCGGTGTTAACGCCTGCCATCTACCTCATGGGCTCTCAGCTGCAGTACATGGGACGCCTTCTGGGTGTTGTCGGCATCTCCGGCAAGATGATCCCCGTGATGATGCTTCTGTCGATTCTCGCGGCAGCCGTCGCGATGATTATCATGCGTCTCTTCGTTCTGTAAGATAAGGCTGAAAACGTACCATGCTGGAAAGTTATCTCAAGGATCTTGCCGAGCTCGTCAACCGCGACTGCGGCACGCATAACTGCGCAGGCGTCACGGGCGCGGCTGAAATCATGAAGCGTCACTTCGAGTCAATCGGCTTTCATGCCGAACTCGTTGATCTCGGGCCCAAGGCCGGCCGCGGGCTTTTTGCCACCAACCGTCCCGGGGCTGCTCACTATGACGTGATGATGAACGCGCATCTTGACACCGTATTTTCCGACGGAACGGCGGCCGAGCGCCCCATGAGCCGCGAAGGCGACCATGTGAAGGGCCCCGGCTGCTCGGACTGTAAAAGCGGTGTGCTCGCCATCTTTTACGCGCTCAAAAACGCACGTAAGGAAGACCTTGAGAGACTTTCCGTCGCGGTGTGTCTGAATCCTGATGAAGAAACGGGGTCTGCGAGCTCGCATCAGTGGCTCAGTGAAACCGCAGCCAAATCCACGCGGGCCCTTGTCTTTGAAGCAGCCCGCGCCGGCGGCGAACTCGTGCGTGCCCGCAAGGGCCGTGCAGCCTACCGCGTCGTCATGCACGGCGTGTCCGCGCACGCGGGCAACAACCCGCAGGACGGCCGCTCGGCGGTACTTGCGGCCTGCCGCTTTGCGCTTGCAGCCGACAAGTTGCAGGACTTAAAGGGTGCGGGTACCAGCGTCAACGTCATCATCAAAAAGGGCGGCACGGTTTCCAACGTTGTTCCTGACATCTGCGAACTTGAGTTTGACACGCGTTTCTGGACCAATGAAGAACGCGAGCGGCTCGACAAAAACTTCGCGGCGCTCTGTGAGGGCGACTGGGGTGAAGGCACACGCGCCGAACTCGTGAAGCTCGCATATCTGCCCGCCATGCCCTGCACGGAAAAAACCAGGGAGCTTGTCAGTCAGATTGAAGAGGCTGCACGCCTTGAAGGCGTCAAAATCGGCTGGGTTGACGCGGGCGGTGGCTCTGACGCAAACCACATTGCATTGGCAGGCACCCCGGTGATTGACGGCGTGGGTCCGGCGGGCGCGGGTTTTCATACCGACCGCGAGTATCTGCGCGTTGATACCGTTGAAGAGCGCATCCGCATGATCGTGCGCTTCCTCTCGCTTATCTGATCCCGATACCTGCGGCGGCAACATTTTCTGCCGCCGCAGTTTTCATTTATGCCCGCGCGCAGCACCACGCCCTTTTTTGCCCGCCTGATTGCTTCCAGACTTTACGCGGCACGCCGTGCTCAGGGTCTCACGCAGGCGGCTGTGGCGCAGGCTGCGGGGGTGCGCACCGCCACGGTGTGTCAGGCCGAAAACAATCCGGCGCACATGCAGCTTGAAACACTCGCGAAAATCGCAACGGTTCTGCACCTCACCGTCACGGCGCAGGCAACCGATGAGACCACGGCTGCGGCGATCGCCAACCCCAGAATCAGCGCTCAGAGCCCGCATAAGCCCGACTGACGCGGTGCGCTTTGTTACAACTTTAACCCGTCAGCGACAGATGCTAACGGGGTTCTTGCGCTTTTTGCCTGAGTCTTGCTGTATCGTCTCCTTCATCATGAAACGACCTGAGGTTCGTGCCTTTTTTATAAAAACGGCTACCTCAGACACGCCGTTATCCCCACAGCTTCTTTTCTCGGAGCAACCAAGAAAAATATGATCAGGAAATTGATTAAACCGACGGCGGCTGCCGCCGCGATTGCCGCTCTTATTTCCGGCTCTGTTCTGACGACGGTCCCCGCCGTTGCTGCCGATGCACCCGCCGCACAGAGCGCCCGCTCTCAGCTGCCCGATTTCGTCAACCTCGTGGAACAGTACGGCAAGGGCGTTGTCAACATCTCCACCGTGCGTGAAGCCCGCCGTGTCGAAGGCGCGGATCCGTTCGGCGGTCTTGATGAACGCCATGCGGAAATCTTCCGTCGTTTCGGTTTCCCGATGTTTCCGTTCGGTGGTCCCCGCGAGGAACCGGAACAGCGCGGCACGGGTTCGGGCTTTATCATCAGCGCTGACGGTCTGATTCTCACCAATCATCATGTGGTCGACGGCGCCGACAAGATCACGGTGCGCCTCACCGACAACCGTGAGTTCACCGGTAAGGTGCTGGGAAGCGACGCCAAGACCGATATCGCCGTGGTGAAGATTGAAGCCAAGGATCTGCCCGTTCTCAAGATGGGCGACAGCGACAAACTCAAGGTCGGCGAATGGGTGGCGGCAATCGGCAGTCCCTTTGGCCTGGACAACACCGTGACCGCCGGTATTGTGTCGGCAAAAAGCCGCAAGCTTCCGAGCGATCAGTACGTGCCCTTTATTCAGACTGACGTCGCAGTAAACCCCGGCAACTCCGGCGGCCCCCTCTTTAACATGGACGGCGAAGTCGTGGGCATCAACTCCCAGATCTTCTCCACCTCCGGCGGCTTCATGGGTCTGAGCTTTGCCATTCCGATTGACCTTGCGCTTCAGATCAAGGATCAGCTCGTCAAGCACGGCAAAGTCACGCGCGGCCGCATCGGTGTGATGATTCAGAACATTACGCCGGAACTTGCGGAAAGCTTCGGCTTAAAGACACCCAAGGGCGCGATCGTTGCCCAGATCGATAAGTCCGGCCCTGCCGCCAAGAGTGACCTGCGTGAAGGCGACGTCATCACGGCGGTAAACGGCAAGCCCGTTGAAACGAGCGGCGACATGCCCGTGATCGTGGGCTCCCTCAAACCCGGCGACACCGCCAAACTCACCGTGATCCGTGACGGCAAGTCTCAGACCGTGACGGTGAAGGTGGCTGAGTCCGGCAACGACGACTGGCAGCCCGGTCAGAAGTCCTCGGCAAAAGCTTCGGCTCTGGGCGTCACGGTCCGCGACTTAAATGAGGAAGAAAAGCAGCAGGCTGAAACCGAAGGTCTGCTCGTGGTGAAAAGCGAAGGTGCGGCCCGCAAGGCCGGCATCCAGTCTGGTGACATCATTGTGAACGTCAACGGCATTGCGATGAAAAAGAGCACCGATCTCGGCAACATCCTCGAAAAGAGTAAGACGCTGCGCATCCTGATCCAGCGCGGCGGCACCCGGATCTTCATTCCGATCCGTCTGAAGTAATCCGCGGGCTCAGGTTTTTTCTGAGCACGAGCCCCGCTGAAGGCAACTTCCGCGGGGTTTTTTTGCGGGCGAAAAAAAGCGGCGCTCAGGATCTCTCTCCTTTGCGCCGCTTTTTGTTCAGAACCGCTTACTTGGAGTAGCTGTTTTTCTGCTTGGAGGCTGCGATCTGATCCGCTTCCATGTTCATCGCGGCTTCTTCTGCAAGATGCCGTTTATCCGGATGCATCACTTCGTTTAACTGATCTTCGTTCACATCCTTCATCCATTGGCCCACCACGATGCAGGCAATGCCGTTACCGATCATGTTGGTAAGCGCACGGGCTTCACTCATGAAGCGGTCAATACCGAGGATGAGCGCAAGACCCGCAACCGGGACATGACCCACCGCCGAAAGCGTTGCCGCCAGAACAATAAAGCCCGAACCCGTCACGCCCGCAGCACCTTTACTCGTCAAAAGCAGCACGGCCAAAAGCGTAATCTGCTGGAAAAGCGTCATCTGCACGTCGCAGGCCTGTGCGATAAAGACCGCTGCCATCGTGAGGTAAATGGCCGTGCCGTCAAGGTTAAAGGAGTAACCCGTCGGAATCACCAGGCCCACCGTGGACTTACTGACGCCTGCGTGCTCCATCTTGGCCATCATGCGCGGCAGCACCGATTCCGAAGAAGACGTACCGAGCACAATGAGGAGTTCTTCCTTGATGTAGCCGATGTAGCGGAAAATCGAGAACCCGTGCCAGCGGCAGATACCGCCCAACACCACGAAGATAAAGAGGATGCAGGTAAGGTAGAACGTCCCCATGAGTTCGGCCAGGGGCACAAGCGACGCGATACCGTACTTACCGATCGTAAAGGCCATGGCGCCGAAGGCACCGATCGGCGCCACGCGCATGATCATGCCCACGATCTGGAAAAGCACATGCGAGCTCTTTTCAATCACGTCAAAAACGAGTGTGCCGCGGCCGCCGAACTTATGCAGTGCAAAGCCGAAAAGCAGCGAGAAAAAGAGCACCTGAAGAATTTCACCCTGCGCAAACGCGCCCACCACCGTCGACGGGATGATGTTCATCAGAAACTGCGTGGTGGTCTGCATCTTGCCCGGGCCCGTGTAGGCGGCAACGGCACCTGAGTCCAGTGTCTTCGGATCAACGTGCATTCCGACGCCGGGCTGGCAGACGTTCACAATGAACAGCCCCACGATGAGGGCAATGGTGGAAACCACTTCAAAGTAAAGCAGCGCAAGGCCCCCGGTCTTACCGACCTTTTTCATGTCTTCCATGCCGGCGATACCGGTCACCACCGTACAGAAAATCACCGGAGCGATGATCATCTTGATGAGTTTGATGAAGCCGTCACCGAAAGGCTTCATCATTGCGCCCCAGTCCGGCGCAAAATAGCCGAGCAGCACGCCGCACACAATGGCGCAGATCACCTGAAAATAAAGGACCTTGTAAATCGGAGTTCTTTTCTTTGCCATGATCGGAATTCTTTACACAATTTATCCGGAAGGCTCACTTTGATCCGCCCAGTCTGAAAAAGACCCGCAGCAAACCGTCCCGCGCCTTCTGCAGCACCGGCGCCGCCTTTTTTTCTGCAGCCCGCTGTCGCAACTTATACCAGCACCCCGAAGGGTTTCGCCTGAGCAATTTACTGTAACCAGGCGCTTTTTAAGCTCGAATTTTTGCTTTCAAAAAAAAGCGGACTATTTTCGCAATAGCCCGCTTTTTTGTAAAGACGTAAAAAGTGTTTCCGGGTCAGACTCTTGAAGCCGACGCCCAGATGCGTTCGCTTACCTCACGGGCAAGTGCCTCCTTCTGCGCTTCATCACTGACACTCAGCGCCCTTAACCATATGCCGTCCAAAAGGGCGAGATCAGCTTCAAGGCGCGTACGGGCAACGGCGTCCGTTACCCGGCCGCCGTGCAGGTACACGGGCATCAGAACTTCACGCCAGGCCGCGACAAACTGCTGCACGGCGCGCCTGATCCGTTCGTTTTCCACGGATTCGGCCAGGATTTCCAGGGTAAGTCTTGCCTTGACGGGATCGAGCCTGGCAAGCGTAAGTTCGTAGACATCGCGCTTACAGGCTTCCTGCTCCTCATAGTGCTCCGAGTCCGTGCACAGATGCCGGCGGATTCTCAGAATTTCCCGCTCGGCAAAGGCTTCAATGATGGCGTCCTTGTTTTCAAAGAAGTTGTAGAGGTTTCCCACGCTCATGCCGTCTTCGCGGGCGATGTCGGCCATGGAGACGTTGTGAAACCCCTTTCGCTTAAAGCACGCCAGGGCCGAGTGCATGATTTCCTCACGGCGCTGCAGCTGCGCTTCCGGGCTGCGGGGTTTACGGCCGCGGCCGTTTCGTCCGGAGCCGTCATTTGCTCTCCCCTTCGGGCTCGGCCAGTTCAGAGGCACCTCCCATGGCCTTATAAAGCGTAATGAGGCTTGCCGCGCGCGAAAGTTCCGCGGTGATCAGAGCCTGCTGTGCGGAGAAGTTCGTTCTCTGGCTGTCCAAAACCGAAAGGTAGCTGTCGGCACCGTTTTTGTAGCGCTCCGTGGCAAGGCGGTAGCTTTCTGCAGCGGCCTTGGCAAAGTCGCGCCGGGCGGAGAGTTCCCGCTCAACGGTCCCTTCCATCGCCAGAGCATCGGCCACATCCTTAAAGGCCGCCTGAATCGCCGCCTCGTAGTCCGCAAGCGCCGACTTCTGCCGCGCCTCAGCCGCTCTGAGGTTGGAGATGTTTGCGCCGCCCGTGAAGATGGGCAGCGAAATCTGCGGAGCCCAGCTCCAGATCTTGGTGGCGTGATCAAAGAGGTCGGAGAGCTGCGTGCTGCCGCCCCCGAAAGCTCCGGTGAGCGAAATACTCGGGAAAAACGCCGCACGCGCAACGCCGATATTGGCGTTGGCTGAGCGCAACACGGCTTCAGCCTGCGCAATGTCCGGGCGGTTTAAAAGCACTTCACTCGGAATGTTGCCGGCAACCGACACCGCGGCAACCGTCGCGGTTTCGATGCCTTCGGGTTCGAGGGCCGGATCGTAGGTGCCGCCCACCAAAAGCCGCAGGGCATTTCTGTACTGTGAAACCGCGCGCTCAGCCTGCACGGCCGCGGCCTGAGCTGCGGCCACGGTCTGAGCGGCCTGCTGCACGTCAAGCTGGCTTGAGGCCCCGAGCTCGTAACTTCTGACAATGAGCCGGTAGCTTTCTTCCTGGCTTGTGAGCGTTTCCCTCGCAAGCTTGTACTGCATCTTGGAGGCGCCCAGCGCGAGCCACGTCTGTGCAATGTCGGTAATCACCGTCATCTGCACGGTGCGCTGCGCGGCCTGCGTCTGGAAAAACGCCTGCAGCGCCATTTCGTTAAGGTTTCTCACGCGCCCGAAAAGATCGAGCTCATAAGAAGCCATCGCGGTTGCCGAGTAGGTGCGGTTGATGCTTGAACCCGTACGCGACACGGAGCGCGCCACCGACTCACCGGCAGCGGCCGCCACAGACGGGAAGAGTTCCGCCCGCGACACACCGTACTGAGCGCGCGCCTCTTCCACACTGTAGAAGGCCGATCTCAGCGAGCGGTTCTGCGCAAGCCCCTGCTCAATGAGTTTTTTAAGCCTTGCATCGGTAAAGAAACTCGCCCAGTCGGCCAGGCCTTCGGTCAGAAGTTTGGCGTTTTTAACCGCCTCATCCTGCGGCCAGGCCTCTTCCACCGGTGCCTGCGGTCTTTCGTAATCAGGCGCGAGCGACACGCAGCCCGTCAGAAGCAGCGCTGCCGTCAGCGGTAAAAGCGTGAAAATCTTACGCATGATTGGTTTCCTTCTCATCGGTTACAGGAGCCGCGGCTGTCTTGTCCTTCTTGCGGCCGGAGATCTGAATGATCAGAGCATAAAACACCGGCACAAAGAAGATGCAGAGGAACGTACCGGTAAGCATACCGCCCAAAACGGCCACACCGATCGCGGACTGCGCACCCGCGCCCGCACCCGTGGCGGTTGCAAGCGGAATCACACCGAGACCGAAAGCGAGAGACGTCATCACAATCGGACGCAGTCTCAGACGCACGGCTTCCACACCGGCCGCAAGCGCGTCCATGCCGCTTTCAAAGAGCTCGCGGGCAAATTCCACAATCAAAATGGCGTTTTTCGCGACAAGCCCCACGGTGGTCAGGAGCCCCACCTGGAAGTACACGTCGTTTTCCTTGCCGCACAGAGCCGTCAGTCCCAGAGCACCCAACACACCCAGGGGCACCACCAGAATCACAGCCACAGGAATCGACCAGGATTCATACAGAGCGGCAAGTGCAAGGAACACCACGAGCAGCGACACGGCGTACAGGGGACCGGCATTGCCGCCCGCCACACGTTCCTGATAGGACACGCCGTTCCATTCGATGGAATATCCCGGCGGCATCTGCTGCAGGATTTCTTCCACCGCGGCCATGGCCTGACCGGAAGAAACGCCGGGCGCCGGAGACCCCTGAATGTTGACGGCATCAAGCGCGTTAAAGCGCTCCAGACGGGGCGAACCGTAAATCCATTCCGTCGTAAGGAACGATGAGAACGGAACCATCTCACCCGCACTGTTGCGCACATGCCACTTACCGATATCCTCGATTTCGGCACGCGAGCTTTCAATACCCTGGATGTAGACCTTCTTGAGTTTGCCCTGATCCATGAAGTCGTTGACGTAGCTCGAACCGATGGCGGAATTGAGCGTGTCGTTGATCATGTTGTCGGACACCCCGAGCGCACGGGCCTTGTCGTAGTCGATATTGACCTGCAGCATCGGGGAGTCGGCCATACCGTTATGGCGCACCTGCTGCAGACGGGGATCGGCGTTGGCGGCCGCGAGGAACTGCCCCATCACCTGCATGAGGTTGTCGTGCCCTCGGCCGGAGCGGTCCTGCAGGTAGAAGTCAAAGCCGTCGGCCACACCGAGTTCAGGCACGGGCGGCAGCGGGAAGGCAAAGCCCAGAACGTCCTTAAACTGCGGCGAAAAAAGCAATCCCTGCACGCGGCCCATAATAGCCTGGACACTGGACTTGTCCGTCTTTCGGTCATCCCAGTCCTTGAGCTTTAAAAAGCCCATGGCGTTATTCTGACCGGTACCGGCAAAGGAGAAGCCCCGCACGTAAAAGATTGAGGCAACATCGTCTTTTTCAGCCTGTGCAACCGTCTTCTGGAAGCGGTCAAGCGCCTTATCGGTGCGCTCGGCCGTGGCGCCCGCGGGTGCCTGCATCATCATGAGCAGCACACCCTGGTCTTCCGACGGCATAAAGGCGCTCGGCAGATGCATGTAGCCCCAGACCAGCGTGCCGCAGAGCACAAGGTAAATCACCATCACGCGGGCGATGCGGTGCACCAGTGTGCGCACCGAGGAGCGCACGCCGTTCGTGAGCGACCGAAAGCCGCTGTTGAATTTTCCGAAAAAGCCGCCGCGCTCAAGGTGTGCTCCGGCCTTCACCTGCTTGAGCATCGAGGCGCAGAGCGCGGGCGTCAAAGTCAGAGCCACAATGACTGAAAGCACCATCGTGGAGACGATCGTCACGGAGAACTGACGGTAGATCACGCCGGTGGAACCGCCGAAAAAGGCCATCGGAATAAACACGGCCGAAAGCACCATGGCGATACCGATCAGGGCCCCCTGAATCTGGCCCATGGACTTAATCGTTGCGGACCGGGGATCTGCCCCTTCCTCACTCATTACGCGTTCGACGTTTTCCACCACGACAATGGCGTCGTCCACCAAGAGGCCAATGGCAAGCACAAGGCCGAACATCGTGAGCATGTTGATTGAGTAGCCCAAGATGCCGAGCACGGCAAACGTACCCAGAAGCACCACCGGCACGGCAATCGTCGGAATAATCGTCGCGCGCCAGTTCTGAAGAAAGAGGTACATCACGCCCACCACGAGGATGATGGCCTCAATCAGAGTCTTCACCACTTCTTCCAGCGCCTTTTTCACAAAGGGCGTGGTATCAAAGGGGTAAATCACCTCAACGCCTTCGGGGAAGTACGCGGAGAGTTCCTGCACCTTGTCGCGCACGCGCGCCGCCGTGTCAAGAGCGTTGGCGCCCGCGGCGAGCTTAATGGCGATACCCGAAGAGGGATAGCCGTCAAACTTACCTTCAAAGGTATAGGTTTCCTGACCGAGCTCAACCGTACCGATATCCTTGATGCGCACAACCGAGCCGTCAGGCATCGTCTTTAACGCGATGTTGGCAAACTCGTCTGAGGTCGTCATCAGGGAACTCGCGCGGATCGTGGCGGTGATCATGCGCTTGCCGTTGGTAGGCTGACCGGCGATGTCACCGGCCGCCACCTGGACGTTTTGCTGCGAAATCGCCGAGGAAACGTCCGAGGGCATGAGCTTATATTTATTCATAAGCTCCGGATCCATCCAGATACGCATGGCGTAGGACGCACCGAACACCGTGGTTTCACCGACACCCTTGACGCGCGCCAGAGGCTCTTCGATGTTGTTGGTGAGGTAGTCGCCCAAGTCACCGGAATTCATGCGGTGCGAGCGGTCCACAAAGCCCACAACCATCAGGAAGGACGCAGAGCTCTTTTGCACCACGACACCCAGACGCTTGACGATCTCAGGCAACGTGGGCTCAGCCATCGAGAGCTTGTTCTGCACCTGCACCTGAGCAATATCCGGGTTGGTGCCGGCCTCAAAGGTGAGCGTAATCGTCATGCGGCCCGTGGAGTCCGACGTGGAACTCATGTACAAAAGGCCGTCCAGACCCGTCATGCTCTGCTCGATGATCTGCGTCACCGTACGCGACATCGTTTCAGCCGAGGCACCCGGGTAGGTTGCCGAAACCGTCACCTGAGGCGGTGCGATACGCGGATACTGAGAAACCGGCAGGTTAAAGATCGACAGCAGACCTGCCAGCATGATCACGATAGCGACCACCCAGGCAAAAATCGGGCGGTCGACAAAAAAGCGGCTCAACATAGTTCAGTCTCTCCCGCGTTTTTACTGCTTCTGAGGAGCCTTATGGGCGGCACCGGCCTCAACGGGCGAAACAGTCGCCCCCGGGCGGACCTTGAGAACCCCTTCGACAATGACGCGGTCACCGGCCTTCAGGCCCCCCGTCACAATCCAGAAAGCGCCTTCGGTGCCGCTCACTTCAATATCACGCGTCTCGACCTTATTGTCCTTGGTGACGACAAACACATAGGGTTTGCCGTTGGTGTGACGCATCGTCGCGCGCTGATCGAGCTTGATGATGTTGTGCTGTACGCCTTCATTGATGACGGCACGCACATACTGCCCCGGCATCAGGCGGCGGTCCGGATTGGGAAAGACCGCACGGATGCGCACGGTGCCCGTGGTCTGATCCACCAAAGCATCCTTAAAGGTGAGGCGCCCCTTATGGGGATAGGCCACACCGTTATCGAGCATGAGCGTGACTTCCGCACCTTCGTCACTTGCCTTTAAGCGGCCTGCGGCAATGTTGGAGCGGATTTTGTCCATCACATCGTAGGACTGCGTCACGTCAACGTAAATCGGATCGAGCTGCTGCACGACCGTCAGACGCGAGGCCTGATTGGCCGTCACCAGGGCCCCGGGCGTTACTTCAGACAAGGAAACCTGACCGGAAATAGGACTTGTGACCTTGGTGTAGCGCAGATTGATGCTTGCCGTTTCAAGGGCGGCCTTGGCGGCAGCCACCTCAGCCACGGCGACTTTGAGCTGCGCCTGGGCTGAATCATCGGACTGTTTGCTCACTGCATTGGCTTTGACAAGCTGAGCGGAACGCCTGGCGTCGGCCTGACGCAGTGCGAGCGTGGCTTCGGCCTGCTTTAAGGCGGCCTGCGCCGAGAGAACCTGGGCCTTATAAGGGCTTGCGTCAATCTGATAGAGCGAATCGCCGGCTTTGACTTCGGCGCCTTCCTCAAACTGGCGCTTTTCAATGATGCCCGTGACCTGGGGGCGGACCTCGGCGACGCGGTAGGCGCTGGTGCGGCCCGGCAGTTCCGCACGCAGTGTTGCGGAAGCAAGCTGCATCTGAGCCACTTCAACCTGCGTCGCAGGCGCCTTCATCTGCTGCGCCGACTGTTTGTTGCCGCAGCCGGCAAGCGCAATCGCAATGCAAACCGCTGCCGCAGCGGTAGTCAGAGGGCGAAATTTGAACGACATTGATAAAGCTCCGTAAAGCTGAGTCACCCGAAAAAGGGAGGCAGTTAAGGCCCGGGAGGCCTGAAACAAAGACAAAAAGCCCCGGACATTTTCTTAACTGAACGAGGATTCAACATTTTAATGTGCTTTATTTCCCTGCGTTACGCGCTTTCTTACAGTTTGTAAACAATTGAGTCTGTTTTTGATCTGAGGCCGTACGGCGATAGAACGCGGTTACGTGTTTTTGCTTAGCCAGGCCTACAATGGCGTTGCCTTCCGGCAGGGGGCTTCCGTTCTGCCTGCACCGGACGTTTTGACTTCTCCCCACCCGTTTGCGGCGTTAACAATCATGTTGGACCTGCTTCACCTGCAGTATTTTTTCGGCGCGCTGGTTTCGCTTGTCGTCATTACCAATCCGCCTTCCAAAATTCCGCTGTTTGTGAGCCTGACGGTCGGTATGACGCGCGAGCAGCGCCATCAGCAGGCCAACTGGGCTGCGATTTATTCATTCCTGGTGATGATCGTCAGTCTGATTGCCGGCAACATGCTGCTCGCGTTTTTCGGCATCAGCTACAGCGCCATGCGTATCGCGGGCGGCCTGGTGATTGCCATGATCGGCTACCAGATGCTTTTCGGCGGCAACTCCCCCAATAACGCCCCGATGGTGCGCCGCAACAAAGAGGATTACGCGTTCTTTCCGATTGCCATGCCCGGTATTGCAGGGCCCGGTACCATCGCCGTCGTGATCGGCTTTTCCACCGAAATTGCCGAACTCACGGACCGCACGCAGATGATTACGGCCTTTTTAATGACGGGGCTTGCGATCGCGGGCACGAGCCTTATTGCCTGGATTACGCTGCGCTCGAGCGAATACTGCTCGGACCACCTCGGGCCTTCGGGCATGGCCGTTTTGGGCAAACTCATGGGCTTTATCCTGATCTGCATCGGCGTACAGTTTGTGGGCTCGGGCATCAAGAGTTTCATTGCCTCATAAACGCGGTTTTCCGGACCGCAAAAAAGGCGCCTCAGACAATTTCTGACGGCGCCTTTTTTTACGCGCGTAAAAGAGACAACTCCGCGCGTCTGTGTCTTATCAGACAATCACGTCAATCCAGCCTTCAGGCGCTTCAATTTCGCCGTCCTGAATACCGGTGAGGGTGCTGCGCAGCTTCGCCGTGACTTCACCCATCTTTTCCATGCCCGAGGGGAAGCGGATCACGCCGTCGGCGGTATGAATTTCACCAACGGGCGCCATCACGGCCGCCGTACCGCAGAGCGCACATTCCTTAAAGTCCTTGACTTCGGCAAGCGCCACCGGGCGTTCGATCACCTTGAGTCCGAGATAGTGTTCGGCCACATACACGAGCGAACGGCGCGTGACGGACGGCAGAATCGAGGGGCTCTTCGGCACAATGAGCTGATTGTCCTTGTCAACAAAGAGCACATTGGCGCCGCCCGCTTCTTCAATATACGTGCGGGTCTGCGGATCGAGGTAAATGTTTTCAGCGTAGCCTTCGCGGTGCGCTTCCATGGTCGGGTACAGGCTCATGGCGTAGTTAAGACCCGCCTTAATGTGGCCCGTGCCGTGAGGTGCCGCGCGGTCGTATTCCGCGATGCGCACCTTCAGGGGCTTGACGGCGCCCTTAAAGTAGGCGCCCACCGGCATGCAGAAAACGCGGAAAAGATACGAAGGAGCCGGCGCCACACCGATCTGCGGGCCCGAGCCGATCATCACGGGGCGGATGTAAAGCGTGCAGCCCGTACCGTAGGGCGGAACCCAGGCGGCATTGGCGCGCACCACTTCTTCCACGGCATGCACGAAACGCTCCACCGGGTAGGCGGGCATCTCAAGGCGGGCCGCTGAGTCGGCCATGCGCTTGGCGTTTAAGTCCGGACGGAAAGTGACGATATGGCCGTCCTTCGTCGTGTAGGCCTTCAGGCCCTCAAAGCAGCTCTGCGAGTAGTGAAACACACAGGCCGATTCCAGAAGGCTGATGTGCTCATCGGTAATCAGTCCGCCCTGATCCCAGGCGCCGTCCTTCCATTCAGACTGCCAGCGGTAGTCCGTTTTCGTGTAGCCGAAGCCGAGCTTGGCCCAATCGATGTTTTTCTTTTCCATAACTAAACCTGCAACAAACACGGGAAAACAGGCATTGAGCACCTGCCTCCCGACATCATGGCTAGACGCGCCGGTTTAAGGGATAAGGCCCTCTTTGACCGGAGCACTACGGGAAAAAATCATACTCTCGGGCAACCGACCGCGTCTTTGTAGTTTTGCTTATTCGACCGTCACGCTTTTTGCGAGATTCCGCGGTTTGTCAACGTCGGTGCCGCGCGCCAGGGCCGTGTGATACGCCAAAAGCTGCAGAGGCACCGCATGCAGCACGGGCGAGAGATCACCGTAGTTTTCCGGCATCTGAATCACGTGCATGTTGTCGGCGGGGGCAATCGCCGTGTCGGCGTCGGCAAACACATAAAGTTCACCGCCTCTGGCCCGCACCTCCTGCATGTTGCTCTTTAATTTTTCAATGAGCTCGTCATTGGGCGCAATCGTCACCACGGGCATGTTTTCATCCACAAGCGCCAGAGGCCCGTGCTTTAATTCCCCGGCCGGGTAGGCTTCAGCGTGGATATAGCTGATTTCCTTGAGTTTCAGTGCCCCCTCAAGCGCAATCGGATAGTGCATGCCGCGTCCCAGAAAAAGCGCGTGCTCCTTGCGGGCAAACCGTTCGGCCCAGGCGATGATCTGGGGTTCCAGCGCAAGCACTGCGGTAAGCGCCGTTGGAATATGCCGCAAACGGTTTAAAGCGTCGGCCTCAGCCTCTGCAGTCAGCCTTCCCCTGATCTTGGCAAAGACCAGCGTAAGGAGGTAAAGCGCCGTCAATTGTGTTGTAAAGGCCTTGGTGCTTGCCACCCCGATTTCGACACCCGCGCGCGTGATGTAGTGCAGACGGCTTTCGCGCACCAGGGCGCTTTGCGCCACGTTGCAGATCGTGAGCGTCTTGTCCATGCCGCGGCTCTGCGCAAATTTGAGCGCCGAAATCGTATCCGCGGTTTCGCCCGACTGCGAAATCGTCACCACAAGCGTCTCCGAATCCGTCACGGGCGTGCGGTAGCGGTATTCACTGGCCACTTCCGCGTCGCAGGCGATGCCCGCCACCGACTCCAGCCAGTACTTGGCGGTAAGCGCCGCGTAGTAGCTCGTTCCGCAGGCAAGCATCAGAATGCGCTTGACGCCCGGGAAAACCTCTGCCGCCTGACGGCCGAAAATCGTGGGCGTGATGCCTTCCACGCCTTCGAGCGTGTCGGCAATTGCGCGGGGCTGCTCAAAGATTTCCTTCTGCATGTAGTGACGGTAGGGGCCGAGCTCTGCCGCACCCGAATACGTCTGCACCCGCATGGGCTTGCGGCAAACAGCCGAATAGTCCGTCCCTTTGTGCGAAAAAATCCGGACGTTTCCAAGCGTCACGTCAGCCACATCACCGTCTTCAAGGAAAATGATGTTGTCGGTGACGCCTGCCAGAGCCATTGCGTCGCTAGCCACGAAATTTCCGGTCTCACTTAACCCCACCACCAGGGGCGACCCCTGACGCGCCGCCACAATGCGCTGCGGTTCATTGAGCGCAAAAACGGCGATGGCGTATGCTCCGCGCACGCGGTTTAAAGCCTTTTGCACGGCCGCAAGAAGGTCTCCCTCGTAGTAGGAATTCACAAGGTGCGCGAGCACCTCCGTATCCGTCTGACTCGTAAAGACCACGCCTTTGGCCTGCAGTTCATCGTGCAGTTCGGCAAAATTTTCAATGATGCCGTTATGCACGAGCGCAATGCGCCCGCCTGCAATATGCGGGTGCGCGTTTTCCACAACGGGCTTGCCGTGCGTGGCCCAGCGGGTGTGGGCAATACCGATCGTGCCGTCGATTTTCTCGTTTTCGACCTGCTCAATGAGTTCATGCACACGCTGCACGGAGCGCGCACGACGGATTTTTCCGTCTTCAATCACCGCAACGCCGCAGCTGTCATAGCCGCGGTACTCAAGACGCCTTAAGCCCTCTAAAAGGACGGGCATGATTCTGCCGGTACTGACTCCGGCCACAATTCCGCACATAGATCTCTCCCTGAGCGTGTGTCCGGTTCAGTTACTTCGCCTCAGCCTTTTTGGGGCGTTCCCACCCTTCCACCGTTTTCTGATGCACCCGCGAGAGCGTGAGCTTACCTTCGGGCGCATCGTGCGTGAGCGTGGTCCCCGCGCCGAGTGTTGCACCGGCACCCACCGTCACGGGAGCCACAAGCTGCGTATCTGACCCGATAAAGGCATCGTCTCCGATCACGGTACGGAATTTGTTGACGCCGTCATAGTTGCAGGTGATGGTGCCCGCGCCGATATTGACGCGCGCGCCGACGGTTGTATCTCCGATGTAGGAGAGGTGGTTGATCTTGCTTTCAGCGGCAACGTCAGACTTTTTCAGTTCCACAAAGTTGCCGATATGCACGTTTTGGGCCAATTTGGTCTGCGGTCGCAGACGGGCGTAGGGCCCCACTTTGCTGCCCGCGCCCACCTCGGCGCCGTCAATGTGCGTAAAGGGTTCAATCCGTACGTCATCGGCAATCACCGCATTACGGATTACGCAGTAAGGTCCCACATGCACGCGGTTGCCGAGCCTGACGTTGCCTTCAAAGACGCAGCCCACATCAATCACCACGTCTTCGCCGCAGGTGAGTTCCCCGCGCACGTCAAGGCGCGAGGGGTCAATCACCGTCACGCCGGCATCGGTAAGCTGCTCTGCCCTGTAGTCCTGCCAGATCCCCTCAAGGCGCGCAAGCTGCGTCTTGGAATTCACCCCCTCGACTTCAAAACTTCTTCTCGGGCGGGCCGAGCTGATGCGCACGCCGTCACGGACCGCAAGGCCGATAACATCAGTGAGATAGTACTCAGACTGCGCGTTGGCGGGCTTTAATTCCGAAAGCCAGCCCGCAAGGCGCGCAGTGGGCAGCAGCATGATCCCTGTGTTGATTTCACGAATCTGTTTCTGGCCTTCGGTGGCGTCCTTTTGCTCAACAATTGCCACGATGCGGCCCCTTTGGCGCAGAATCCTCCCGTAACCGGTGGGGTTACGCAGCACAGCCGTCAAAAGCGCCATGCCGTCACCGGCGGCGTCTCTCAGACGCGCAATGGTTTCGGGCTGAATCAGCGGCACGTCACCCAAAAGCACCAGGGTCATCTCTGCGGCCGGATCCAGAAGCGGCAGCGCCTGCTGCAGAGCGTGTCCTGTCCCGAGCTGCGGCTGCTGCAGGGCAAACGACACGGCGGGGAAGTCCGTTAAAGAGGCCTTTACCTCATCGGCGCCGTGACCGATCACAACCACCGTGCGGCTCACATCGGGCAGCGCCTGCACGGTCTTCAGAACATGATGAATCATCGGGGAGCCGGCAATCGGCTGAAGCACCTTCGGCAGCGACGAATGCATCCGTTTACCGAGTCCCGCGGCAAGAACAACAACGTTAATCACAATACGATTCCTTTTAGTGGTTTTACGCCCTTTGTCTGACAGAAAGTTCGGGCGGTTTTAAGCATTTAACCGATTAATTGTACCGAGGGACGGCAGAGGCGGACAGCGTCCGGCAAAGGCATGAAAAAAGGCGGTCACCCCGGTTGTCGGGATAACCGCCTTCTGCCTCAGACCGGCTTAAACCGGATTATTTCCAGAATGCGAGCAGAACATTCATGATGATGAGGGCAAACACGGCGTTGAGGATGGAGTTGACCATCAGCATCGGCCAGTAACGCTTCGGGCAGTCAGCCACACCCAAAAGACGCCCCATGTACTGAATCTGGGACGCCATCAGGAAGATGGCGGGCAGCAGAATCGTCACGTCGTGCGGCGTGATGTGTCCGCTCGCGAGAAGGCTCACGGCAACGCCGGTACCAGCAGAAGCCGACAGCCAGGCCGTGAGCAACACCGTGATCGATTCACCGGAAAGGCCAAAAAGCCCCATGATGCCCGCGCAGTGCGTGCCGAGAAAATCCAGTACGCCGAGCAAACCCAAAATGTGCGCAAGCACAAAGGCCATCAGCACGTTGGGCAGCAGATTGTTGATGGCGACACCGAACCCCTTGCGGGCGCCGGTAATGAAGATATCCAGAGGATTGCCGCTTTGCTTGGCGGTTTTCACAGCCTGTTCACTCATGACTGAAAATCCTTCCTGTAAACGGTATTAAGCAGAATGCGGACAAGCACGGCACCCACAAACTTCAGAATAAACATCACAATAAGCGGAATCACAACCGGCACCAGGCAGGCCGCAAACAAGGCCGAACCGATGGCAAAGTAGTTGTTGATGAGCCCTGCGCCCGAATACTGCCAGGCGCACATCACGACCAGGTCTTTTTTCGTAATCTGCCCCTGATCGGCAAGGCCCTTGGTAAGAGCAGCACCCGCGTCCGTACTCTGCAGGTCGGTAATGAGGGCAAGGCCCGTGCGGCCCGGAATACCGAGAATCGGGTACAGAAGCGGTGTCATCAGTTTCTGAGCGGCACGGATGGCGCCGTAGTACGTGACAATTTCAAGAATCCCCAGAGCAAGCATCACGGTGGGCACAAGCGACAGGGCAAACAGAAAGCCCGAGCGTGCGCCGATACCGCCGGAACCGACAAAAGTCTTGCCGCTGATCTGACCGAAGGCACCCGCAAGCGTGGTGAAGTCAAGTGCTCCGAGCCACTTGTAGCCGTCAATCTTGTAAAAAATACCGGAGAAGAAAACCAAAGCGGCCAAAAGTGCGATGTAGGCACCCGGGCCGACCTTCTCTTCCTCTACCGTGTCCTGTGTTTTGTCTTCTGACATTACATGACCTCAGCAGGTATGCTATTGAAGTGTCAGATTGTAACAATCTTGACTCAAACGCCCCTAAGGTAAACTACCTAAAACCATGCATTCACAAGGATTTTGGCTCTTCGTGCATAGTTGTGGGTAAAAAAATCAAGCAACTACACTGGAAAGCTGTTGTTTAGCGGGCTTTCCGGAGACAGCATGGTTTGGCAAAGGGATCACCAA